>Ga0070738_10000652_pt1 | contig 90906 bp, 73 predicted proteins | sample Coa_R2_2_FD_66446 | JGI IMG/M metagenome (GOLD analysis project Ga0070738, IMG submission 66446) | Surface soil microbial communities from Centralia Pennsylvania, which are recovering from an underground coalmine fire - Coalmine... | ecosystem: Environmental > Terrestrial > Soil > Unclassified ...
TGCACTAAGGTTGTTGTAATGGTTAATACTTTAATTGTCTCGATCATAATCTCGTGGCTCGCCGGTCTTCCAGCCATCAGCACTTCGGGTCTAATTATCGCACAGACGAGTGGCTTGCCGCTTACTTCTCCTCTAACTTTTTCATGTGAAGGTTGGGGTGGTGGGGCGACAGAGAAAGGGAGTATCAGTAAGCCGCAAGCTCTGCAAAATGATACAACTCAGACATGCGATCAGACTTATATCAACGGCTATCTCGCTTTTAGTGCTGCACAATGGCGAGTGGCCTTCGATACATTGACTCATTACATTGAAACATGTCCGAATAATTCTTTCTCACCACATGCCTTCGGCATGATAACGACTTGTATTGCACATCTTTATGGTCCGGATGGTGGCAGTTATCGTGCAACGTATTTAGCTTGGTTAGAATCAGTATTGTATCTCAATACGATCGACCCAGAGTATTTCTGTGCGTGTGCGGAGGAGATATCCAATACTCTAACTAATCCTCATTCGAATGACACATCTGCAGGGTATGTCTCTCGCGAAACGAACATTCCACTCTCCGTCTTACGATGGCTTATTCTTAATACGACTTGCGATACCCCTTATTTGCAACAACGATACGACAGGTCTCGTGAGACCCAGCTTGAGCAATGGGCGAATAATCCAGGAGCATATAAATTAGACACTACCTTATATCCAATTTCTACTTGGGGATTGGACACACTATTTGCAAAGCACTTTCTTTATGCTGGTGTGCATGAAACAAGTGGACCCGAAATTATCTCCTCCATCTTCGTTTCTCCAAACCCGACAACGGAGGGCTGTGTAATCACATTTGGCGTAACGAAGGAGGCCTACGTCAAACTTGAGATCTACGATGTTTTAGGCAACCGTGTAGAAATACCATCACTGGAGAGTTTATTCCAGGTCGGCAATCATGCTATCCCGTTATCGCTACACAATCTCGCCAGCGGCACTTATTATGCTCGTTTGGTAACAGCTTATGGTGAAGCGCAGACGGTGAAGATTGTAAAACAATAGTGTACTAGCAATCTCCGGATCGCCAGCCCGCGATCAGAGATCGCGGGTACACCAGCTCATCACAGGACGAAGAGCTAAAGGACAAATCCTTCGTATGTTTGTGTTGAAAGGTTTTCCCTCGTTATGGTCCATACGCTATTAGTCTTCGTCCTGATATCTTTTATATCAACGCGGCAAACTTTAGAGGTTCGCTACCCGGCACAACCGGTTTCCGATTCTTGCAATGCGATGTTTAGCGAAGCAGTACAATATGAGAGTCCGCTTATCAACGATACGCATAAGGCATTCGACACTCTGAAGCGATTTATTCAAAGTTGTCCCTTCAATGAAAATGCTCCCCGAGCCTTCAGCATGTTAACGACTGCCGCGCAAGGGACCTTGCCGCGAGATACGATGGCATGGTTACATTATCGCTTGTGGCTTGAATCGGTTCTCTATTTGAATACCGTTAATCCAGAATACTTCTGTGCGTGCGTTGAAGCCATAGCGCAAACATACTATTCTAAAAGTGATACAGGTCGAAGCTACTATCTTCGCGCTCCGAACCGATCACTTACTATACTTCAGTGGCTGATACAAAACACAACCTGTGATACTCCAAATCTTGCTACGCAATATCGAACGACAAGATATTATCAATACCAACTGTGGCGGGAGGATACAACAGCGCCATTCGATACAACCCTTGCAACGTTACAACAACTCGGTCTCGATACGGTCTTAGCCAAGCATCTGCTTTTTGTAGCAGTAGAAAAACCTGCGCCCACGATCCTGTCCGCTATTGCATCACCAAACCCAAGCACTGGAGGCACGCTCGTTACGTTTAGCTTGGATCACGAAGCATACGTCAAGTTAGAGTTGTATGATGTTCTCGGCAATCGCGTAGAGATACCGCCGTTAGAGAGTTTATTCGAAGCGGGCAATCATGCAGTGTCGCTCTCGCTACACAATCTCGCCAGCGGCACGTATTACGTTCGCTTGGTAACGGCCTACGGTGAGGCGCAGACGGTGAAGATTGTGAATCGATGATCCCTTCTCCCCCTCCGTAATGGTAGGGGGAGTGCTTTCCCGAGTGCCGAAAGCAAAACAGTGTGTGCAACGCCAGCCCGACGGGGAGGTCAAGCTAAAGCATGACCTACAACCGCATGCCTACAACTTTTACAGTCCGATGTTCAATGAGGCCACACCGCCCCAGCCGGCGATCGGCGCGACCGAATTCGCCTCACCGACGTAGTTTACGCCAACGCCAGCGGTGATGAAGCTGCCGACAATATTGAAGTTATACATCGCCTGCGCCTCGTAAAGAAAAGACGTGTAGTTTTGCACTGCTGGCAATGCGCCACCCGCAACAGCCGGAGCCTGGTAGTTCGCCGTGCCTGCACCAACGGCGCCCGAAAGCGTAAGGCCGAACAGCGAAAAGTCCATGCCGCCCAAAAAACCGTTGTCATTCACGTACGCGTTCGAGCCGCCCCAATTGGCGTGACGCAGCTCACCAAAGAAACTTCCGAATCCGCCACGCAGTGCGTAGTAGTTACCAGCGCCGATACCATCGAGGTTCGACGTCTGCAGTCCGCCAAGTACACTAGCGCTGAGGAGTGCGCCCGGTACCTGAGCCTGTGCGACGTCGAGCATTAGCATCGATGAGAAGACCAGCGCGCAGGCGACTAAAACTTGTCCTAATAATTTTTTCATAGTAAGTACAGATTTGTTTTCACTGTACTTACCTTCGACCAAGAAACGCGCCGAAAGTTACAGAGCGATGAGCAGGGAGTGGTTAATTCTTAGTCACAGCGACAGAGTATGAGTTTACTCTAATCCTGCAAACGACCCCACGTTCCATTCGGCGGGCGGTTCTTCGCCACGGAAGTGCTTTACATACAGGAGATAATTATGCGCGCCGGCGCGAACGACCTCCTCGATCTCTTTCTCCTTTAACGGGCGAATGACTTTCGCAGGAATGCCTGCAGCGAGCATACGCGGCGGAATCACCGTGCCACCTAACACAACCGAACCCGCAGCAACGAGAGAATCCTCACCGACCACAGCGCGATCGAGAACGACCGCCTTCATTCCAACGAGCGCGCGATCTTTGATCGTGCAGCCATGCAGCACCGCACCATGACCGACCGTCACGTTCTCTCCGACCCAGGTCGGATTCGTAAAATTCGTAACGTGGATCGTCGCGTTATCCTGAATATTCGTATTGCGACCGATGCGAATGCGTTCGACATCACCACGGATCACGACGTTGAACCACACGCTCACATTCTCCGCAAGCTCCACATCGCCGATCACTCTCGAACCGGCGGCAAGAAATACACTTTCGTGTACCTTCGGCACTTTGCCATCGAAGGCATATAGCTTGCCTGTTTCTACAGAAGATTCGATCGGTAATAATTCTACTTCGCGCATGACCGCTTAACCCGGTTACAGGCGCGGCCGTTCTCTTACCGGTTGACCACAACGCCAATACTTTTTTCGCCAGTAAGCGAAAGTATTTTCACATAATAGAGTCCGCTTTCTCGTGGGAGTTCGAGTAGTTGCGGAGCGTTTCGTTTAAGATCGAGCGTAATACGCTCACGTTCGGTGCCCAACATATCGTACACGGCAACCGCAGAGGGCCCGAGATCGAGCGATGAGGTAAGCGCTACATTTCCGTTGGTTGGATTGGGAGCTACGCTAAAGCGCGGCGGTTGGCTAAAGCGTAGCCAATCGCTGAGGAGACCCATTCCGCAGCCAGAAGGCGAGGTAACTGTACTAAACGAATGCAACGGAATTGCATACTGGCACGGACCAATTTCTGTAAGTACGCTAAGTGAATCAAATGAAATTTGCTCGGCATGTCCGCTCGTGTCGTTCCACACGGTAAAATTTGCGTAGCCGAGAAGCGGGGATGTAGCATTCGTGAATCGAAGACGCGAATGACCAGCCCATTGCTCGCTTATCACATCGACGCTGACACCCGCCACATCTTGCGATCCCTGATACGCAAACATCTTCGGATCGTAGCACAGCGTTAGCTCAATATCTTCGGGTCTGGTGAGGCCATCGATCTTGATCGGCAGACGAAGATTATCGCCTAATGTTTGGACCGATACATTCGAAGGACTAAAGGTGAGTGTATGCTGCGGGCTGCCATAACAGGAAAGCGGCACCGTTATGATCTTACCGGATTTCAGTGTAAACTCATAGCTCGCCGTTCGCCAACCGGTATCCGGCGGCAGGAAGGATAGCACGACCGAGTCCTCCGGAGTAAGCGGAAGTGACATTCCTTTTACGATCGAATAATCGCTGGCGTTCGTACCCGTGATTCGCTCGGAAGCAAAGAAAGGGAATGGACAACCGATCGTACGGAAGTGTAACGTAAGCGTTGCCGGTCGATCGCACGGATATACGCTGTCACTCGTGCTGGCGATGGATGTAGTAATAAAGGGACCGGAAGTATTCCAATATCCACCTAATGGGATCGTATCCGTTTTACCATTGGAGAGTTGCACTAGCAATGATGCTTGCTGTGCGCCTGGCTTCTTAAGTAATAAGAGAACTCGAATGGAGTCTGCCGTACGAGTGGCCCGAAACGATGCTGAATCCTGACCGCGAAGCGATAAGGCAACGATAGATGGTGGCCGGCAACCCGTTTGGGTGATCGCGATCGATCGCTCGAGCGAATCGCATTGCACGGTATCCGTAGTAAAGAGAGAAGTCGGCTGAAAATGAAGCGTACCCGGGTCCTGTTTCGCATATCCGCGTAATGCGATCGTGTCTCGCCTGCCATCGGTCGCTTGAACGATCAGCGATGCATTCTGCACTCCTTTCCCGGTAGGGAAAAAGCTCACGGTAATGGATGACTCGTTCGAGTTGGTGATTCGATAGCTGTTCGAATCTCGCCCTTCAATATGAAGTGGCCCGAGGTATGGTGCAGCACAATCCGACCGTGCGACCGTGATGGTCTGCAAAAGAGAATCGCATTGCACCGTGTCGCCGGCAAACAATGTGTGCGGGGTCACGGTGAATGTGCCGGGGTAGAGCGGCTCATTCACAGAATCGCCACCGCCATTCAGCGTTCGCCAGATATTACCCAGCGTATCCATGGCGAACACAATATTTCGGTTGACGGCTGTAAGGCCGCGAGCATCCGGCGTACAAGCCGGACCTTGAATAAGCCTCCAGTTCACACCACTATCGAGCGAACGACTAAGGCCATTCTGTTCCATTCCGCCAACGAACACGCCGAACTGCGTCGTGACCATACCGCCGGAATAATGAGAAGGGCCGAATATGCTCGTCGTAGCCCATGTTAATCCGCCATCCGAACTGCAATACGTTCTCGGCATACTATCGCTCGGGATGTAGATCTGCTCGTTGACAAGATACAGCCGATTAGCATCGCACGAGTCTGCGGATATTGTATAGCAATCTCCGAAAAAGCTCTGATTGAGGACTTGCCATGTAAGGCCAAGATCTGTCGACGTGTGAAGCATCCCCATGTACTGGCCAAACTTGTCGTAATGAGCGGTGATCGCGTAGAGGGTGCCTTTGATGTTTACTGCAAGGCAACGGCAATCTCCGCCAAGCACTTTCGTAACCCAGGTGGATCCCCCATCCGTCGAAGTACTTACGGCGCCGCCTACTTCTGCCGCATGTATGATCTTCGGGGAGCGATGGAATATGACCTTTCGAAAATTAAATCCACTCAGAACATCTTTCCACGAGTTGCCACCGTCCGTCGTTAAATAGACGTCGCCCGATGTTGCAACCGCCCCGGTCAGGCTATCGAAAAAGCAAATATCTATTACGAGCGCTTGCGGGAAATTCGTACATTGTTTCCACGTACGACCGGAATCGCGCGAATTCCACAGGCCCAGTCCTCCCGCCCACACAATGCCTTCTTTATAATGCATTGCGGCTCCGACTCCCGCTCCAAAGATAGGAGTAGAGGATACCACGCTCCATTGCGCGCAAGCCTGCTGTGCGCCGGAAAGAATCAGCAGTACTGTTATGAACCAGAGTGATATCGTTCTCTTCATTTTACGACCGCGATGTGTATCGCTTCATTGCCACCCACCCAATGGACGGTCAGAATATAATTTCCACTGGAGAGTGGAAGAGAGATCATGCAGGGGGTATGACTCTTTATGTCTATTTCCGCATGGTAGCATTGGTTGCCCGACGCATCGTAAATTTCAACGATGGCGGGACCGATCGTAACAGAGGAAGAGATCGTGAGGTCACCATTCGTAGGATTGGGTACGATCTCGAAATTTGGAAGCGTACTAAAATGAATGAGGTGTGAAAGCAATGGCACTGCGCAGCCCTGCATCGGTGTGATCGTACTGGTGGCCGAGCCGGGCAGGGTGTAATCGCAAGGCTCTGTTGCGGAGAGAACCTGGAGCGAATCGAACGTAACGTGCGGGGTTACACTGGTATCGGCAAATAAATTAAAGTGAGCGTAGCCCAGCGGCCTATTGGAAGAAGCATTTGAAAAATGTAATTTCGATCGGCCAGCCCATTGTTCACCCGGCATATCGACCTTCGTGTCCGAACCATCGGTTGTACAAACGTAGTCGATATTCGAAAGATCGTAATGCAGTACTATCTCTACAACTTCTGAACGAGTAAGTCCGGCGAGCATGATCGGTACATTGACAGACCCGCCGATCGTATCCGACGTTTCATCAGCAGTCGAAAGAGTAAGCGTTGAAGGAACAGAGCAGCATACCGGAGTCGCGACGGAATCTCCACCACTATTATTAGTCTCCCAAATATTACCATCTTTATCGATGGCAACAATGATATTATTATTGACCGCGGCTATTGTTCTGGTATCTTCTCGAGTAGAAGGACCTCCAATGCCTTTCCACGTCGCCCCTTTATCCAGCGAGCGGCACACTCCATCCGTACTCGGTGAACCATCAACAGTAGCCGCGAAGATGCCGCTGTAAGTGGTGCACAGCGCACCGGAATAATAGGGCTTTATACTCGCAGCGTTCGATTGCCACGTCGCTGCACCATCGGTACTTAGGTACATTCTTGGAATGGAATCGCTTGCACTGAGCAGGTTCTCGTTTACAAGATACAGCCGATTGGGATCGCACGAATCAGCCGAGATAGTAAAGCAATCGCCCTCTACGGTCGAATTACCGTTCGTCCAACTATTACCAAGATCGGTACTGATGGTAATCTGGCCTATATATGGCACCGACCCGGGATTATCCGTATGGGCATAAATCTTTCCATCTATCGCGACAGCGAACGAGCGAGCCTCATTACCGATACTCTTCGCGGACCATGTCGTGCCGACATCACTACTCGAGCAAAAAATGCCATCTACCTCGAGCGCCAGAAAGACCGGTTTGCTAAGGCTTGACCCATTACTAATGTTATCGAAACCGACCTTTCGAAAATCACCGGTCATCTTCGCTTTGGACCAAGCCACGCCGCCATTAGTGGTAATGTAAACGCCATTACCGGTCGCGACCAGTCCGGTCGAGCGATCGTAAAAAGAGATATCGTATATCGCGGAGCCGGGGAAATTCTTTATTTTTTGCCACGATCGTCCTGAATCGCTCGAGGACCATAGTTGATCGGCGCCTGCCCAGAGTATACCGCTTCGGAATTGCATGGCGCCGTATCGATCGGCACCACTGATGAGCTTCGGCGCAACGTTCGACCAGGATTGCGCTCTCGATGCGCCCGCAAAAGCAAGTATACAAACAGCAGATAAGCACACACCCCGTATGACCGAACGAGAGGGTCGTTTCATAGAGCCGATTCTGACAGGATCGTTATTAACCGCTCTCAAAATACGAAAAAAATTACGTAGGACAAAGGAGTCTGTTTCCGATGGCGTAAAACACCATCAAATCCTACCCTAATAATCGTTCTGAAAGCGAAAAGTTACTTTACTGACCGAGATATTTTCTGCGTAACAGCGCTTCGCCTTTCCTCATCCGATCGAAGATGACAGGGCCGAGACCTCTCTCGTAAAACACGACCCAATAGGGTGCATTGATCGAATCGGCGGAAAAGCCGGCAAGTTCATGAGCATATCGCATTACAATAACATCCCGATATACCTGCGAGCCGACGGTTACGGTGTCGAAGCGCGATATTGTACGCGCAGTAATGGCATACGAGTGATGGTTCGGATCGACCAGCGTACCCGCACGCCACGAGGAATCGACTAAAGGATTCGAGCGGAGCAATACTAACCCGCCATATTTGGTCGGATAATACGAGAAGGGAAATCCGGGAAGTGGATTCCATGTCGTGCTGAAATAATAGATCGCACTATCGGTAACGAGAAACGCATTGCCCGACGCCATTAATAGCGTATGTGGAATTCCAGTATATCCGGTCGTCACTCCCGGCGACGTTCCAACGGCATACACACTGCCACCGGTAATCATAAAGAATCCGCCACTCGTAAATGCAATAGACGATGCCGGACGAGAATCGAGCACTACAGGAGTAACGGTTGGGCCACTCATCTTATAGACTCCACCCTCTGCTGCAATACCCATAGCACCATTCGCGTCGCCTGCAAAACTATTCACTCGACCTGAGACATTCGCTGTAAAATTGTTCGCGGTGTTGCTTGCGTTACCGCCTACCGTCCCATCGTCAGCACCAGCCATAAGGTATTCTGAAACACCAAAATGTACGAACGCTTTGAGCGCCGTTACATGCTTTAGTGCCATAAAGCCCGGCAGGAGTTTCCAACTTGTAGATGAGCGCGAAAATTGATAGATCCCGACAGCCCCGCTGATCGCAACATACAGCGATGATGGATCGGCCGTCATTGCTATGATCGCACCGGTTGGAAGTCCGACAGTGCTAAAAGATGTCCAGTTACCGGCATGTCGCAGCCAGATAGCATTTCCACCCGTAACGGCAAACAGACTATCGCTATTCGGTACAACCGCTAAGGTGGTAATATTCAACGGCGAAAATTTGTCGGGTGTAAATCCACCGGATTTTGTCCCTTCATACAACGAACTATCGGTCCCCACATCGAAACCATCGTCTTTATTTACGACCGCGGTAGTGAGAGCGTGATGCGATATCGTTACTGTATCCAGCGCTGAAAAAAACCAGCCATCATCAAGATCGAGAATAGAGTTGGGCGCAAAGCCACTGGCATACACGGTGTCCGCACTGGCTTTGCAAACAAGCGTGTGTGTACGATTGCTTTTGTCAACGTCGGTCGCAATAAGCAGTCCGCTCGAATCTCGAACGGTGACCTGATCGGAATCGAACGCCAGCGAAGCACCAGCCGACCAAAAATAGGCGGCCATGTTATTCGCCGAGCCATAGTTAAGCGGCGGAGTAAGATCCGGCGTACAACTGCCTGCCACAACTGCAAGCGCAAGAAGCAATAACCACTTCATGCTACGGGCGAAGAGAGAGGCCTAATGAAATACCAAACGCCTGCATCATCGAGCGACCCGTTACACTGGAATTAACGGTCACTCCATTCGCGCTTGGCGAACTGCCATTCGCGTTAATGTTCGTCTCATTGATCGCCGATATCCAATCGGCTTCATACGAAGCAGCAGCGCGCAATGCAAAAGCATCGGAGAGTTGATAATGGAGGGCAGCTTCGCCTCGCACCATCGGAGCAATATTGGTTACGAATGCCGCGCCGGCTCCAGCAGTAAACGAATAACTAAACTTATTCGCCGGCATTGGCGAATAAGTCGCGGCTACGCACGTCCACGGCTTTTGCAGACTTAGCAATACTGCCTCGTTAATAGTACGCGTTAGCAACGGATAACCCGCGAAGGATTCCGTATGCGAAATATCATGTGCTTCCACAAAGCTCTCGACACCGCCTCGCAATCCTACGGCAAACCACGGATCTATTTCATAGTCAGCACCTACTTCAACAGCCTGCGTTTGCACCGAATTATTCCACTGCGAACCTGTAACATTACGTGCATAATTCGAGGGGTCTGCCTGTGGCTTGATCGGTGAGTAGCGATACTCATCAACCGCAAAAAATTTCACCGGGGTGAAGCTGCTGGTGTTCCCACTCATCGTCGAACCGATGGGAATTGCTTTCGCAGTGTGAACCGTAGCTGGACCCGATTGCGCCATCTCGACCGATCGCAGCACTAGCGGCGGCAATTCCGGCAGTTCGTTCGATTTTGCAGAGCCATTATTATTAGAAGCATTCTCACTCAGGTTTTTGGTAGCGTGGCTCTCGGGGGAACCAGCGTTGTTTTGGGTAGCGGTTCTAGTGGTCCTATTAGTCCCAAAAGTCGTAGTAGTCCCCAAACCCCCAGTAGCCCCGGTGGACTTTGGGGACCAATGGGACGAATGACCCACACGGTTGCCACCCGCCGCTTCCTTGGTGGAGTACTGCCCACTAGTGTTAGGCGCAATATTCTGCGGAGCATTCCCCGAAGGGCCGCCGGAGAAGCCACCACCATTGGTGACACCAGCACCATTGGTTGCACTACCACCATTAACGGCGTTACCACCATTAGCCCCGCTGCCACTATTGGCGCTACCACCATTACCTGATACAGGTGCGTTGTGGTTACCACTGAGATACCACACGCCACCCGCAAGCAGCGCAAGTGCAATAATTAAGACAGCATTTAACGTAGAAGCTTTGAGCGAGCGGAGCCAACTGGAAGCATTTTCCAAAAATCCGACGGCGGCGGTATTACGACGTTCGCGTTCGGTAGCCAGATAAGGCAGCTTGACGGCAAGCACCGGCACCTTTGAAGCGAGCTCACGCTGCAATGCGAGCGGAGCCGGCGTCGGCTTTGCGACGAGCGAGTAGATCTCTTCGAGCCGCAAATGTGCTTCAAAGAGCGCGCGCTGCTCTGGTGAGCTATGGACAGCGCCCAGCACATCTTCGCGGTCCTCGCTGGGAAGCGAACCGTCGAGATATGCTAATATTTTTTCTTCAAACGTTGCCATCATCGTAAATGCTAAGTGCTGAGTGCTGAGTCCTAAGGATTCGCACCAAGCATATCCTACTCCTTCGTACTATTCAATTCCTCACTCGTCATTCGTAATTCTTCATTAGCCGCTATCGAATCCTCGTTCACTAAATCCCATAGTTGCTCGCGCATGGCAAGCTTTGCGCGGTAGATTCGCTGCCGCACCGCGCCCAGGGTAATGTTCAGTTGTTCAGAAATTTCCTGATACGAGAGACCATCGAACTCTCGCAAGATAAAGGGTTCGCGAATCTCGACCGGCAGCGAGAAGATCGCAGCTTCCACGCGTTCGCGTAAGGTCGATTGCTCTTCGCGAAATTCAGGGTTCATCGAGCGGTCGGTCGATTGCACATCGTTATGCGAATCATCGAGTCCGACGAGTGTGCGGCGCCGCTTGTGATTGAGATACGTCGTCCGCACGATCGTGTAAAGCCAACCGAGTACGTTCGTGCTTTCAATGCCGCTCGCTGTTGCAACCGGACGAAATGTATGTGCTTTGCGATAGACCTTGATGAAGGTCTCCTGAAACAGATCGCTTGCAAAATCGCGATCGCCACCGGCAAGACGAAGAGCGAACGTGAAGACCTCTGCCTGATGCCGTAGGTAAAGTTCTACATATCCGTCTTCGTCGCCCGACTGAAACCGTTGAAGTAGCTCGTAGTCCGACACCTCTTTCGGTGGTCGGACCATATTCACTGTTTGCGGACCAAGCTCCGTGTCAACCTGCGATGCCTTTGCGCGTGCTTTCTTCTCTTCGCGCTTGTTTTTTTTATTGCCTTCCGCTTTAGATGCCGCAGAAGCATAGCCATTGGAGGAGTGCGCCATTTCGTCGCGGCTGGAAGTACGAATACTTCCCGTGGATGAGTGGTCATCCACGCTCCGCGACCTAAGAAGGCTGAGCGCTCCGATGGGCATCACTGACTTAACACAGGGTTTAGGGAAGAGTCACAGGTGTTGCCATAAGACAACAGAAGTCCCCGATTTCATAGTAATAGGCTAATAACTGGGATAGTTACCGCTATGATCTTAATGCACGACCGCAATTCGCTTCACCACCCGTTCATCCCCTGATTCCACAACAGCGAAGTAAACGCCAGCAGGAAGAGATGTGAGATCAATGTCGAGGTTTTCTTGACCCAAAGAGCTTGTAACCTCATCTCCCACGAGCGAACATACTGTAGCAGAAATATTCTTGCTAGAATAGCAACTCACCCGATTTGGCAGCATAACGACTTGAAGCGTACTTGCGTCGGAGGACGAGACTCCGGCATGAGAGACCTGCGAATAATCAAATTGTAGATCATTGCAGTAAAAGACGGAATCGCGTGAAGCACCTTCGCCTGCAAAAACAAGTATGCCATCCGCCCCTGAATATGACGCGCCTTGCTTAATATAGAACGTCCCGAATCCCGACACAGAACTGCCCGGCTCTGCAAAAACGGTGGAGGCCGGGATATGAAATGCGGCAGTAAAGTTGCCGCCGGCTTTTACCCACACGGCTGGATATGACCCTGTTTCCGTCCCAGTGACAACACGCGCATCCGCTGGAATTTGTGGGTTGCATGAGAGTATTCCGATGAAAAAGGAAACGCTACTTGCGCATCCCGCCTCGTTCGTCACCGTTAGTGTTACCGGCTTGATTCCTGGGGAAGAATAACGGATGCGTGGCGTGGCATCGGAGGAAGTGCTAATATTTGCGTCTTGCCCAAAATTCCAATTATAAGTCAAACCGGATTGATGGTCATTCCAATCACCGAGTGTGATCGTATCGTCCACCGTGCCGACGTACGCCGTAGCACCCGAGGCTGGGGGCCAAATAGCTGCGGGTGTAGGGAGATCAAATACCTGGAGGTCCCTTCCGTTATCCGCTGAGGCAATATACGGATCGGTAGCAATGACCCGAACACGATAGTGCGCTCCGGCGGAATGCAATGCAAACGTAAACGAACCGGTAAGTGCAGTCTCGCTGCCGAAGCTCGTAAAGTTTGCAAACGAGCCGTTTGCATCCGACACCTGATACTTGAACTGATTATCGGCATTGAAAGAGCCCGTAGTTTGATACGCTACCGTTAGCGAGTCGCCGACACAGTACAGTGCTTTCGCGATCGGCCCGACAGTAATCGTTTGGGCTGAAACCGACAAAGGAAGCATGAGGAATAGGACGATCCGAATTATTTTCATAGCTCAATATACAAACTCAAAAGCCGCCTGCTCCGGTGTTATTTGGCCGTAACACGTATGATATCCCCTAACGGATATACATAATCCGGCAGCAGGCGGGTCGCATGATTCCGCACTGCACCGATCGCTCGGTGCAAGGGTCTGTCATGCTGCCGAAGAACTCGCTCGCGAGTCGATCCCTCCGACGGTGTAAATAATTTCGGGACGAGTGAAAAGTTACACCTACTGTGCAATTCGTTTTAGCTCATGCGCGGCGCCGGCACGGGCATCTATAAAATAGATGCCGTGAGGTAAATTCGCAAGATCGAATTCCAATGCGGTAGCACTCGCTTTTGTCAATAATTCTCTTCCGAGAACATCAATAACTCGAACGTCCAGCTCTCGTTGTGCGGAGACAAAGATTCGTGAACCTTGCTGCGTAATCATCGGCGACGTTTGATCGCCCATGGTTTGCACGGCATCCATTCCGATCATCTCTGTTAGAGGGCGGCGCCAAACACCGGCATTGGTAGTCCCAGCGAACGCAAAAGAATCATTTACAGCGAGCGATATTATGGCTTGACGTGTAAGACCCGCGCTCTTTGGCGACCACGTCGCACCCTGATCCGTCGAAATAAAGATGCGGACATAGTCGCTCAGGGTATCGCTGCGAGCGACCGATATGATCAGCGTAGAATCGTGCGCAGCTATTGCACCGATACTGCTACCGGCTAAAGGGCTCTGACTTACGAAGCTCCAATTAACTCCCCCGTCCATGCTGCGATATAGTCCGGCGGACGTCACAACAAAGTACGCGTTGCCCACCTTTGAGTAGCACTTTCCATCTTGGTGCAGTACTTCTCGCCAGCTCTCTCCTTTGTCACTGGACCGGCAGACGGTATATCCGCCAAATAAGAAGGAATCCAAAGCTGAAAGAGTCTGAAAGGGCTTATCAGTTACGAGGCCGCTGTTAGCGTCGCTCCAATGCTGGCCCAGGTCGCTCGAGCGTTTAACACCGCTCATGAAAGTGTTATCGGTTATATTTCGCCACCAGCTAAGGAATACTGTCGAGTCAACAGCCACAACATCCGTGATGTAGCCGAGATAGGGCAAGGTCTTAACCTGGATCCACGAATCTGGTAGATTGCTCGAGTAATAAAGGTTTTGATTAGACTGCGCGGCAAAGACAACACCGCCCACGCTTGCGAACGAGACGATATCGCCAAAGCCCAACGCTTGTCTCCAGAAGTTGCCGTTACTGGTAGAGACATACACTCCATTCGTGATCGTCCCTGCAAGAATGGTGTCGTGAAGCGTCAGCATTGTCAAGATGTCGCCAGCAGGCGTGAATGCTTGGCCGGTTCGCACCCATTGCGCGCGGCTACCTGGTGGAAAGAAGAACAACCCAAGCAGGAGGAAGACCAGGACTCTTTTCATGGTAGTAAAACGCAGAAACGGACGCCGGTTACAAAATATCGGCACCGAAAATGGCGTAAAAATCCTGTCGTCACTAAAGCCCCTTTGCCAGCCTCATCCGGTTATGAAGCGAAACATTACCAAGCTGGGCCCGAGAAGGATTAAGCGTCAGCAATTATTGCATTCTTTCCTCATTTCAGGAAATCGCTTGGGCCGGTGTACTCGCGATCTCCGATCGCGAGACGCGTTGAAGTTGCCACAAACGCGTAAGTGTGCACTCGCCACGACCGGCGATCAGAGATCACCGGTACACGCAATCAACAAGAATGCTCGTAAACCACCGGATTACAAGAAAACAGAGCCTGATGTAACTTAGGGAAGGTTCGTGTGTTATTTGGACAAGTACCCAGGAAGGTGTCCTATGAAGCAAATCTACGTTCTCGTTATTGCGGTCATTATTGGTGGCTGTTCTACGATCAATGGTGGCGGACCCACGCCAACACCGCAATCGAGCCTTGCCGGGACTTCGTGGCACCTCGTTTCCTACATACAGAATGGATTTCCCAAGACGATCGATACCTCGGCTGGTCCAGAAATTCGTTTTGGCTTTAGGCTGCAGTTCTCGGATTCGGCGCGATTTACGGGACGAGCACAATGCAACGACTTCCATGGATATTACCGGACAAACCTTAATACACTTTCGCTCGACAGTATATTTTCAACTGCGGTCTATTGCGAACCCGGTGCTACGATTGAGGACGCATTGGGCACCGTGAAGACATTCGAGAATACAGGTACGAGTCTATCATTGTATTGCTCGCCTCAAACATGGATGAAGACTTACATAACCTTGCTCGTGTACGAGAAAGATTGAGGTAGCAACTCCCCACGACCGGCGATCAGAGATCACCGGTACACCAGTGTAAAATAAAACCCCCTGAATTCACCAATTCAGGGGATTGGAAATTTCTAAGCTACTCGATTACCGTGCTCCCGGGCCTGCCGAGCCGTTAGAAGAAGCTGGCTGGCGTTCGTTCGCCTGCTCGTTGAGGGCCTGGACTGCTCCGGTGAGCGGCATGCGCGTTCCGTGGCCAAGCTCTTTGAGAGCGCTCTTCGTCATGATGTTGTCGATGAGCTTGTAGTCGAGCGCCTGCTCGGGCGACATGTAGTTATCGCGCTCGGCGTCTTTCGCGATCTGCTCGACCGGTTTGCCGGTGTGATACGAGTAGATGCTATAAAGCTCGTTACGAATACGAAGCATCTCCTTCGTGTAAATTTCGATGTCGGTCGCCTGACCCTGTGTGCCACCAAGCGGCTGGTGGATCATAATACGCGAGTGCGGAAGCGCAGTACGCTTACCGGCCGCTCCGCCTGCAAGCAGCAGCGAAGCCATCGAAGCAGCCATGCCAAGGCAGATCGTCGCGCAATCCGGCTTGATGTACTGCATCGTATCGTACACCGCGAGACCAGCCGAGACCGATCCGCCCGGCGAGTTGATGTAAATATTGATGTCGCGGTCCGGGTCCTCGGATTCGAGGAAGAGCAATTGCGCGATGAGCAAGGAAGAAACGTTATCGTCGATCGGCGTGCCGATAAAGACGATGCGCTCCTTGAGCAGGCGTGAGTAGATGTCAAACGCGCGTTCACCGCGTGGCGTCTGCTCGACGACCATCGGAACGAGAGCGGCCTGCGGTGCTACGTTCTGGTAGTAGGCTTCCAGACCCGGAATAGAAGAAAGGCTTTTTGGTAAGTTCATAAACTGTGACGTTTTGTAATTAAACGTAATTACGCACCTGGATTATTCCAGTTTCGTACCGACGAGCCTTCCCTTCTTCCCACCAGCGAAATTATTCGATCACCTTTTCCGTGACTTTTACCTTCTGGCGAAGTAAAGCACCCAGTTTATCGCTAATGATGCGATTTTGGATGGAATCGTGCTTGTGGTAATATTTCAGGAGATTCTCCTTCGGAAGGCCGTATTTCGCCGATTCTTCCTCGGCGAGCTTTTCTAAATCCTCGTCGGTGGCCTCGATACCTTCGGAAGAAATTAACTTATCGCGTAAGAGAATCCATTTCCCACGGGCTTCCGCAATCGGGTGGTTCTGTTGGTGAAATTCTTCCTCATTGATACCGTAGAGCGGTGGGAAGCCTCGGCGTGCGTTTTCCTGCTCGCGTTCTTCGAGCATCTGCTGAATGATCGCATGCGAGATCGTGTGAGGCACTTCGAACGAGTGCAGCTCCAGCAGCTTCGCCACGATGCGCTCTTCCAGGTCTTCTTCCGAAGCTTTGGTACGCGCCTCGTCGAGCTCTTTGCGGACAACATCGCGAAGCTCATCCGTAGTGGAAGCGCGATTATTCGAGACTTCCTTTATAAACTCTTCCGTTACTTCCGCGAGCGTTACTTTCTCGATCGAGAGTACGGTCACGTCCGCCGCTTCCATCTTCTCTTCGGAGACCGGTTCGCCGGCTGCATTGCGGCGCGTGGGAAGCTCGATGCGAACGACATCGCCAGCCTTGTGGCCGATGAGCGCGTTCTTCAGCTCTGGCAAAATATCGGGATCACCGAGATAAGCCTCTTCTTCGGAGGTCTTTGGCGTTTCGCCTTCCGGAGCATTCGTCTCTGCAAAGCTTAAGCGAACGACGACCTGATCGTCATTGATGACATCCGCAGGTTCGCGCGTCGCACGGCGGAAGCGCATGCGCTCGATCATTTTGTCGATGTCTTTTTCCGTCACTGGAATAACGCGCTTCTCGACCTCTATCTGTGAAAGGTCCTGCAATTCGATCTTCGGAGCGATCTCGTACGCGATCTTAAAATGTGCGCCTTCACCCGGATGACGGTGCAGATCGACCATAACCGGATGACCGATCGGTTCGAGCTTCTGCTCTTCTACCGCTTCGCGGAATTTCTCCTGCGCGAGCTTTTCGAGTGCGTCGCCTTCGATGGCGTCGCCATGCAGCCGCTTTACGACCGAGATCGGCGCTTTGCCCGGACGAAATCCTGGCAGTGAAAGCCGTGGCCGCATCGTCTTGTATGCTTCATCAAAAGCCTGTTGCAGTTCGGCTTCGTCAACTCGAATTTCCAGCTCTCGTGCGACCTGGGAGCGTTCGTGTATCGTTGTAGTCAATGTCGAATTAAGAATAACGAATTAAGAGCTATGTGTCCGTTCGCCCACGCGAACCTATTCATTCTTCACTCTTAATTCTTAATTGATATGGTGCCGGAGACAGGACTTGAACCTGCACATCTTGCGATACGAGATCCTAAGTCTCGCGCGTCTGCCAATTTCGCCACTCCGGCCTCGACCATGATTTACGGGATTAAAAGGAGGACAAGGATTGATTTTTGGGATTTCGAAGGAATAGTCCTTAAATCTTTAAAAATCGATCCAGTAAATCCATCCAATCCTGGAAATCCCGGTTGGGTGGCAAAAAACACACCTTCGGGGGTCTTTGTTGCATGGCCAGAATGGCTATTCTTATCCATGTAAGCACTATTATTTCGGACCCCGACGGCCGGATCCTGTTCGTTCGTGAAGCAAAAGAGGTCCATCGAGGGCTGTGGAATTTGCCGGGCGGTCATGTAGAAGAGCGCGAAGAGCTTCGGACTGCCGCTATTCGGGAAGTAAAAGAAGAAACCTCGCTCGAGGTTACGCTTCAGGAAAGAATGCGGGTGCTGGAAGGTATCAGTCCCGCATTACATAGTATACGATTTACCTTTGCGGCCGAACACTGGCGAGGCACGCCGCAGGCCGGCGACGAAATTTTAGAAGTCCGGTGGATGCTCCCCAAAGAATTGCTCGCAATGAAGAGTGAGGAATTGGTCGGAGCTCCTTATTTAAGGGCAATTATTGATGATTGGGTGGAAGGCTCGCCAAGCGGCTTATTGGTCGTAAAAAGGTCCTAAATTCCTGCTGAGCTTGTAATTCGGGTCCTCTCTCCCGTGTCAATAGTAGAAAGCTCACCAGACAGGAGGACGCATGAATCGCTTCAGCATTCTTTTTATCGTCTTTTTCGGGTTCGTCGCAGCAACGAGTGCATCAGCCACCACGCACATCGTTAAGTTTGGCGGTCGAAAGTATACACCAAAAACGCTCACGGTCGCTGTGGGCGATACAATAATCTGGCAGGGCGATTTTGAAGAGCACCCTCTTACCCTCACCTCAGCACCGAAAGGCGCGCCCGGTTTCGCACATATCGAAAAGGGATCGAGCTTTCGCTACGTCGTAACGGTCGCTGGTAATTACAATTATATCTGCGATGAGCACGAGGATGAGGGGATGGTCGGCTCGTTCACAGCTACGGCTTCTCACTAAAATTTTCAACCCAAAACGTCAATACTCACCGTTGGAGGATAATCTATGAAACGTATTTGCTACGCATTTTTCCTGTTCGTCTTTTTTGTGTCCGCAGCTTCAGCTAAAACCTGGACTATTAATTTTGGTGGGGCATTAGGTAATGTCTACAGTCCGAGTAGCTTGGATAATGTAACGGTTGGCGATACCATTACGTGGGTCGGCAGCTTTTCCTTTCACCCCCTTACACTAACACAATCGCCATCCGGGGCAGCAACGTTTGCGCATCACAATACCGGCAATAGTTTTAGTTATGTGGTCACAGCCCCCGGATCGTACTCGTATCAGTGTGATGTCCATTTTAGCTTTGGTATGACTGGAACGTTCACTGCCGCAGCCTCCGGCGTCGATCAGCCGGTCGAAATGCAAATGATGATGGACCCGAGCTATCCAAATCCCGCGATGCACGAGTCGATGGTCCATTTTGAGCTTACGAATCCCGGTCATGTAATTCTTCGCGTATTCGACGCGACCGGTAAACTCGTGCTTACTCCGGCCGACGATGATATGGAGCCGGGTTTTCATATGGTCACGATCGACACGAAACAACTTGCGGCGGGCAGCTATCAATATGTGCTGCAACAGGGTAATGCGGTCTTACGCCGAGAGATGATCGTCGTGAAGTAATAGGTCCGACGAAATAACCTATAGCAAGGTACGGAAAATTGCCGCGCGTTGGGGAGTAAATTCCTGGCGCGCGGCGGTTCGTTTGGGCATGTTATCGGATTCACTCCTCGAAAAGATCGCCCATGCCCGCGAGACCTCCGCTCCAAATTCCGGGGTAGGTGCGATCGATTACCGGAATTTTGGCGAATTACTGTTTAAGCAGTCCCGCTATTATGATACCAAGCCGTATCTTATCTATTATGATGTAGCTGGTAACCGCACGGAGTATGGGTACAAGGATTTCTTCACGCTCGTGCAGCAATGCGCGAACGTTATGCAATCGCTCGGCATCCGTCGCGGCGATCGCATTGCAACGATCAGCCACAATCACTCGGATACGGTGATCCAGTATTTCGCCTCGTGGCTGATGGGGGTGTGCGTGGTCCCGGTAAGTCTTTCGGAAGACGATAACCGCATTCGGTATATCCTGGAAAATAGCAACGCTAAGTTAGCCTTTGTGAGAGCAGATTATTCCGAGCGCATACTTCCTATTCTACGATCGGTTACGACCACGCCTCAAGTCCTGCTGTGCGGAGCAGCGGCGGATAACGAAGCATCCTTTGAGGCTGCCGTTAACATGGCCAGCCCCCTCTTTGTGAGTGCCGATGCAGTAACCATCCATGACGAAGCACTGATCGTCTACACCAGCGGCACGACCGGTAACCCCAAGGGTGTGGTGCTTACGCAGTATAATCTCTTGTGTGATGCCAAGGGTATCACCGAGTGGCATGCAATGACGAATAGCCAGCGGATGATGTGTGTATTGCCTATACACCATGTCAATGGCACCGTCGTTACGCTGGTGACGCCGTTCTATTTCGGAGGTACGGTTGTCCTTAATCAGAAATTTCAGTCCGAGCATTTCTTCGAACGCATCGAACAGGAGCGAGTAAATGTAGTGAGCGTTGTACCAACGCTACTTGCATTCCTGATCGAATATTACAAAGAAAATCCTGCACTATATTCCGCACTCGCCACTCACCATTCCTCGCTGAGGCATATCATCTGTGGCGCCGGACCACTGACGGTCGAGCTTGGTGCACAGTTCGAAGACATGTTCAAGATCCCGATCATGCACGGTTATGGGCTCAGCGAGACGACCTGTTACTCGTGCTTCCTGCCGATCGATCTTAGCGCTAAAGAGCACCAAAAATGGATGCGCGATTATGGTTATCCATCCATCGGTGTTGCGATACCGCAGAATGAGATGATGATCGCGGATGAAGCAGGTCACGAACTTGCGCCTAGTGAAAAAGGAGAAATTTCCATCCGCGGCGTGAACGTAATGAAGTACTATTACGAGAACGAGGAAGCGAATGAGAAGACGTTCAGCTACGGGTGGTTTCGCTCTGGCGATGAAGGTTTTTACCAATTAGACGAATCGGGTAGAAAATTCTTTTTTATCACGGGACGCTTAAAAGAGCTTATTATCCGCGGCGGCGTAAACATCTCGCCTCTGGAAATTGACGAAGTATTAGCGCGCTGTCCGAACGTGAAAGCAGGGATTGCCGTCGGGTTCGAAAATGATTTTTACGGCGAGGAAGTCGGTGCGTATGTGCAGCCCATCGAAGGCGCTACACTGACCGAAGCGGAAGTGCTGAGTTATTGTCAGAAATTATTGCCATTCTCCAAGGCCCCGAAAGCGGTTGTTTTCGGTAACGATATTCCTGTTACCAGTACGGGAAAATATCAACGTAATAAGTGCAAGTCGCTCTTCAAAGAATGGAAGGCGGTGCAGTTTCGTAAACCATCGGCATGAGGCTTCTTTCGCTTCTGTATTATCACGGCGTGCGACGCAAACTCCCCGGTATGCGGCGCACGAAGGAGCGGTTTCGAACTTCGAAACAATTCGATCGACTATATACGCTCGACAAGGACCCCTTCAATGTGCTCGGGTCGTCGTATGAGCAAGAGAAACGAGAGAATCTCATTTCCTTTTTGGAGGGCGCGCACTTTGACTCCATACTCGACATCGGTTGTGGTACCGGTGTAATGCTTCACTATCTTGCGGCGTATGGGCGCAACGTTGTAGGACTGGATTTTTCGTCTCAGGCGATCGAACTGGCGAAACGATCGCTTCATGATATTCCCACTATTCGCCTTATTGAAGGAGACCTGCGAAGTTTAAAGATGGGCGAGCAATTCGATCTTTTTGTATGCTCGGAGGTATTGTACTATCTCACCTCTGCTGAACTGGAAGCCGCGCTCCGTCTGATTGGAGAACATGCACGACCGAACGCAAAACTTATCTCCGTTATGAGATCGGATGACGTGGAAGTTCGAGGAATACTTACATCTACGTTCTCACTGCTGAAAGAACGGGCGTATGTAGCGGCTCGCCCATATACGATCGCCTTGTATGCGATCTAATCTTCTACTCCGAAAACGCCAAGATCGCTTTCGTATTCGCGGCTGGAACGAACGAGGACCTGAAACAGTAGGTCGCTATTGGTAAGCAGAGGGTCATCGAACTCCAGGCGCATGTATTGATTCAACCACTGATGAAGACTGCTAACCTCCTCGAGATTGAGCGTGCGAATATCGCGGGACTGAATGCGGGTTGTTGTATTGGCGGCCATGTTCCCCTCCTTTGAATTGCAGGGAGGAACATCCACTCCGCTTAAAATCATTCTGAGCCGGCGTATAGTGCAAAGCACAGCCCTGAAATTCTTTGCCTATCATAAATAGTGACTCGATATACCCATTTTTTGATCCTTTTTACCGCGTTTTCATTTAGAATCTCACATTCATTATCAAAAATGATATAAAATTAATTTTACGTTATCTTTAACAAATTCAAAAAAGCATGGCTGGCTCCGTCTTTCACTATTCATGTTACACGTTGGTAACATTGGAGTTTTATGCGGTGCGAACCTTTGTACGCAAAGTAAGGGACTGGAACAGTATTTAACTTTCCAAGCCACTTGTAGTTTTCAGTAATCACTTCCTTGCACTAATCTACCCTGACCAAATGGTGTCCCCTTTTTATCGCCGCTTACTTTTTCATTTTCTGCCATTCTGCATTGCCTCGTTTTTTTCCCTTTCAGCTTCAGCTCAATGGCGTGCAGATTCAACGCATAACACCGTAGTCTGCAAAGCCGCAGGCATTCAGGACCAGCCGCAAGGCTGCTCCGATGGTGCCAATGGTGCGATCATAGTGTGGGAAGATGCGCGTGGCGGAACATACCAGGTATACGCGCAGCATCTTGACTCGAATGGGATCGCTACCTGGGCGCCGAATGGAATTAAGCTTGCCACGAACGCCAACGGAGCTACCAATCAACGTTCGCCGATCGCCGTCACCGATGATAGCGGCGGTGCATACGTCGTTTGGACGAGCGATCGCTATGCATCGCAGTTCGGTACGGTGCTATTCGCGCAGCATATTCGTGCTAATGGTGTACTTGCCTATACCGATACTGCCTATCCAGTCGCGATCGGATTAAATAACGTGGCTAATCCGACCTTATGCGATGATGGCCGGGGCGGTGCGTATGTCGCGTGGGAAGATTACCGCACGTCGGTCGTTTCTTCTCGACCGGATATTTATATGAATCGGTTGTGGCCTGGCGGCGCCAAGTTCGGGGTAACGACGTCGGGTTCTCAGGGAATTGTGACAAAGCTGAATTTTGGTCATGGAAATTACTATACGTTCTTCCATGATTCGGCCGCGCATTTTAAGCCCTACATGGTTGGATTGTCGATCAAAGTCTACCAGAACGGTGCGTGGAAACCCTATACGATATCCGCAGTGACGAGCGATACGTCCATGGAATTTGCAACGTATCCGAATCCTGCGGCGAATCTTCCATACTACGTTGCGGGGCCAATTGGGATTTCGGTCGATACCTTCACGAGTAAGCAAACGAAGCCATCGATCTGCAGCGACGGATATGGCGGCTGTTTCCTCGCATGGACGAGCAGTGGTATCAGCCCTAACTCGATCTATGGAACACACATCGATTCTACGGGCCGGCAATTGTGGGATGCCGAACCGCAGCCAGGATTTTTGCTCTTTCAGGGACAAACCTCGACGGCAAACGCGCGTAATGTAACGCTGAACCGCGATGGCAATCAAGTGCTCTTTACATGGGAAGTATATAACGCCAATAATGGCAGTTATGAGATTTACGCCGAACGCCTCCGCAATAATACACCGATGGACACTGCCTTTGCGTGGGGTTCTCCTGTAGACGTAACGAGCGATTGGCCGAATGACCAATTAGCACCCGAAATATTCGGCGATGACTCCCTCGTGCTCGGCACACGTGGAGCACTCGTGCCATTCATCAATCAGGAGCCGGGTGGTGGCGATAATTACGACGCCTGTATGGTCCGCGTGTTCGGGGATGGCGGGCGCCTTCTGCCACCGGGCGGTCAGGGATTTACCTACATGGAAATGAAGCCACATGGCCATACGGGATTGGCTTCCGTTAAAGTAACAGATCCTTCGGACCCTACACGTACCGGGCTTATTAGTGTATGGAATGACTTCTGGAGTGGAACGGACACGATGGTCTATGCGCAACGCGTCGATCGGACGGGCCGTCACTATTTTGGGTCGCCATGGTCATGGGGACAGGCGATCAGCGGTCATGGACCAAACGGCCAGCACTGGACCGCGAAGCAAGTTGCGATCGTACCAAGAACGGATGGCGCCATCGCTACCTGGACGGACAATCGTAACGGTAATTTCGACATCTACGCGCAGTTCATTCCTATGACTGGTATCGCAACAATACCGACCGATACGATCCCAGCTGTCTCGAAGATCGCGTCGCGTACGGGCAGCTTCAACGGCACCGATTGCAACGCGAAGTGCACCAATGTCGTCGCCATCGATACGGGCGCGCACGCGCTCGGTATCGATTCGATCGGCACGGTAAACGCGACTAATATGCGAGTTACCATACCGGCTTTTCCCTTCCGCGCCGATTCCGTCGCCTTTTCTGTGTGCGTAACGGATTCCATGCAGGATGGCAATGCGACGGTGCAGATCGTTGATGAAGCGCTTAATACCTCAACGGCAACCTTTACGTACTGCACGATCCTTGACACACTTGCGCCAGCCGTGACGTGGGATACCGTTACGAACTGGCTCGATCTTCACTTCCGTGAAACCCGTCCGTGGGATCGCGGCCTGCAATCGATCACGGTCTTGGATAGCAGCAATGTATCGTTCGTGCCGCCAATCAGTGAAGTCCATGCCGGTTCTTCGGGCTTTGATATGCGCGTCATGCTGAACACGCAAGGCCAGGCAGCTCACTTCTCCCTCCAGGCCCAGGACGCCTCTGGCAACAAGACGGCGGTGTTTGCATTTGAGAAGCAACCGACCAATGGAGTGATCGACCAAAACCCCACGCTATCGCTCTCCATCTTCCCGAACCCGATCTCAAAGACAGCGACAATTCAACTGAATGGCGCTTCCTCAGCCGAGGTGAAAGTGCTGGACGTTCTTGGCCGCCCGGTCGACCAATTCCATGTCGATGGCTCGTTCGAGTGGCAGCCACGCGACTTAACTGCGGGGACTTATGTTATACTTGCGAATATTGGTACTAATACCATTCTAAAGCGCATCGTTATACAGTAATTTCCCCTGTTTCTTCGCACTATGTTCAACCGAGCCACTCTCCGCTCGGATGCTTGCTCGTTTATTGTGTGTGGAGTGCTGCTGATGGCAACTATGCTGGCAGCCTCCACATCGGTAGCGCAGTGGCATGCCGACTCCGTAACGAATACCCCTGTCTGTGTAGTAACCGGTCTTCAGGATTATCCCAAGATCTGCTCGGATGGCGCCGATGGCGCTATCATTGTTTGGGAAGATGCACGTAATGGGGCGTATGAAATTTTCGCGCAACACATCAATCAGGATGGCCGTACGACCTGGGCCCAGAATGGCGTTCGCCTATCGACCGGTACGACCAACGACCAACGGTATCCCATTATTGCTTCCGATGGCAGCGGTGGTGCGTATGTCGTCTGGCAGGACTACCGTAACGTTACGAACGGCGTAAGCCTGTACGGAACTCATATTCTTGCGAATGGCTCTCTTGCATATCCGGCCAGCGGCGCGCTGGTAGCAACCGGAGCACAGACCGACGCACTACCTGTTATTTGCTCCGATGGGGCCGGTGGAGCATTTGTTGCGTGGACAAGCTCTGCAAAACACGTTTATGCCAATGCACTGGGTTCAAGCGGTGTACGATTTGGCGGCGGTATTACTGTAAATACCTGGCGAAAGATCCAACGCAATCCTGCTATTTGCGCGGATGGCTCGGGCGGCTGCTACATCGCATGGGAAAGCACCGGCGAAATACCCACCGCCATTTGTGCTCAGCATGTAAGTTCGGGAGGCTCGCTATTATGGGGTTCGAGCGCAGGACCCGGTGTCATTGTATTCGAGGACTATCCTAATCCAAACTATCCGACACAGCCAGAACCGGACGCCGGACACGTTTCGGTTTCGCTTGATAAGTCTCAGCTATTGCTTGCGTGGCAGGAAATAAATCCGAATAGCAACGATCAGAATATTCTTGCAATGCGTATGCGGTGCAGCTCTCCAACCGACACTGCAAAAGTATGGTATACCTCCATGCCCTATGTTGCCGTTCAGGTCACTGGCGACTGGCCGTACGATCAATTCGCTCCGCAGATCTATTCGGACGATTCGGTCAATAGTGCTTTAGGAGCGCGTGGTATCCTCGTGCCATTTCTCGACGTGCTGCCTCCGGGTAATGACTATACCGTCGATATGGAGCGGGTATTGGGTGATGGCTCCTTTCAGGTGCCGAACCCTCAGACGTCGGGCTTCTGGCATTTTGCTCTGCAGCCAAACGCAAAGAGCAATTTACGAACGGTAAAGTTAGATACCGGTACTCACACAAGTATACTTGCGGTATGGAATGATGCCCGGTATGCCGGTTCAGGAAAGGGCAATGATACGACCATCTTTGCGCAAAGGATCGATCGTGTGGGCCGAAAATATTTTCCGACACCATCGCAGAGCAATACGAAGGGAATGCCTATTTGCTCTGGTACGTGGCAAGCACGCGAAGTGTGTCTGGCACCTCGAAGCGATGGAGCGATCGCTGCCTGGAGCGATATGCGAAATGGCAATGGAGATATTTACGCTCAGCTTATCCTGATGGACGGCTCTCTTTCCAATGGACTCAATGCGCGACCGATGACCACCATTGTTTCTCAAAAGGGAAGTTATGATGGAAGTGAGTGCAACGCCAAGGTAGATAGTATTTTGGCCATCGATACCGGTGCGCATGCGGGCGGCATTGCCTCGATAACGCCAACTACGATCTCGAACATGCGCCTGGCCACGAAACCGTTCGTAGCCGGCGCCGATACCGTTCACTTTGCACTTTCCGTGATCGACTCGTTCCAAAGCGCTTATGCTTCGATCGCAATTCAAAATAATGCGTTGAACGTATACACAGCAGATTTTAACTATTGCCCTCTTCCAGATACGATCGCACCAGTCGTTACGTGGGATACAGTTTCCAATTGGTTGCAATTTCACTTTACGGATAAGCGCCCGTGGGATCGGGGCCTGGGCTCGATACGGGTTACCGATAGTGCGAACGTCGTCTTCTCCCCGTCACTTAGTTTGGCAACTCCCGGAATTAGCACCTTCAATGTGATCGCATCCCGTTGGGACCTAAGCCAACCAGCACATTTTTGCATTCAGGTAAGCGATACGGCGGGCAATACAACACAAAACTATTGCTTTACAAAATCGCTGGCGGATGTCTTGCCGGATGAATCGCCAGTTTCGTTATTGATCTATCCAAATCCTGTTACTTCATCAGCGATGTTGACGCTAACCGGAATAGGATCGGCAGAAGTGACCGTGCTCGATATGTTAGGACGTACCGTTGACCGCTTCCACATGGATGGATCGTATGAGTGGGCAACAAACTCGTTCCCGGCTGGGAGCTATCTTGTTCGTGCCTCGGCAAACGGTCGAACGTTCATACAGCACATCGTGATCGAATAACTAAATGTAAGGCGTATAAATTAATACGCCTTCGACCAGATCACTTCGTGTTTTGCAGAGCCGCCGCAGACGACACAGTGCGACGGCTTCTCAGCACTTTGGAATTCCGGGAAAGGAATTACACGGATCGTTGCTTTCGTCTCTTCTTTTACTTTTGCCTCGCACTCGGCTGAGCCACACCAGCCAGCATAGATAAACCCGGCATCGCGAGCGACCAATTCTTTCACTTGATCGTACGAGGTAACATTACGAATGCTGTTGGCTTCGCGACGAGCTTTGGCGTTCTCGTATAGCTGCGACTGCAACCGGTCGAGAAGTTGAGGAATTCGAGCGAGCAATTCCGTTCTACTAATAAACAGCTTTTGCTTTTTACCAGGCTTCGGAGCTTCTTCCTGCGAAAGCTCAACACGAGGCACAATAACGACCGTATTCTTCTCTACATCCTTGGGGCCGATCTCCATGCGAAGTGGTACACCCTTCAACTCCCAGTCGTAGAATTTCGAACCAGGACTCATCGAGTCACGATCGTCGAGCTTCACGCGAACGCCTGCAGCTTTGATGATGCGAAAGACTTCCTCTGCCGCTTCCATTACCGTCAGCTTCTCGGCATCGGTCTTAAAGATCGGCACGATGACAAGCTGGATCGGTGCAACGCGAGGAGGTGTCACAAGACCATTATCGTCAGAATGCGTCATGATAAGGCCACCGACCATACGGGTCGAGACGCCCCACGAAGTATTCCATGCATATTCGAGACTACCCTCACGCGATTGGAATTGGAGGCCAAAGACCTTCGCAAAATTTTGCCCGAGGTTATGGCTCGTGCCATTCTGTAACGCCTTGTTATCCTGCATGAGAACTTCGGTCGAATACGTGCGTAATGCACCGGCGAAGCGTTCGCTATCCGTTTTAAGTCCGGTAACGGCGGGCATTGCAAGGTATTCTTCCATGAAGGTACGATAAACACCCAGCATGCGCAGCGTCTCTTCCTCTGCTTGCTGTTCCGTTTCATGCGCGGTATGACCTTCCTGCCACAGGAATTCCATCGTTCGCAAAAAGAGGCGCGTGCGCATCTCCCAGCGAACGACATTCGCCCACTGGTTCATCAGGATCGGCAGGTCGCGATAGCTCTGTACCCACTTGGCGTACATCGAGTAAATGATCGTCTCCGAAGTGGGCCGCACAACGAGTGGCTCCTCGAGTTCTTTGCCACCTCCGTGTGTGACCACAGCAAGCTCTGGCGCAAATCCTTCGACGTGCGCTGCTTCGCGAGTGATAAAGGACTGCGGTATAAAAAGCGGGAAATACGCATTGACATGACCAGTATCCTTGAACATGCGGTCCAGGGCCTGCTGCATAAGCTCCCAAATTCCGTAGCCATTCGGTCGGATGACCATGCAACCACGCACGGGCGAATGCTCTGCCAGTTCAGCACGGGTCACGATCTCGTTATACCAGGCACTAAAATCTTCCGATCGTTTTGGTAATTTATCCTCTGCCATTGCAAAATGCGTATTGTAAGACGCTGTTAATGGAAGCGGGGGCAGTTTTGTTCATCTTTATGAAAGGTTTTACGTCCTCTTTTCTAATCAGTCCTGTTTCAAAGCCTACCATTCAAAAACTTTACGGTAATAAACTTCTTCCTCTGCTGGTAAGGAATTACCGCTTTCCAGGTTAGCAAGAAGCGTTACTATCATGTTTTTTGCGCGCCATTGGCGGTATTCCATAGGTGCTCCCACCGCGGCTTCCATGGCTTATCGTTTGTCCTAAAACCTACCAAGAGAGTGGCGATCGATCGTTGCCACTCGGTCCGGCAATCGCTCATGGTTTCGATGGCTTCCATTCTCCGGCCTCAGCGACGAATCGCTTCTACGGTAGCATACTACCACGGGGCCGGACGACCCATAAATTCGATCACCTGCTCACACTTTTATCAACGGGAATGCATATGAAAACAAACGAACAACTACAGCGCGATGTGATGGACGCACTGCGGTGGGAGCCACTGCTGAATGCCTCAGATATCGGAGTAACAGCTCGCGATGGTGTCATTACGCTCACAGGTTATGTCGATAGTTATCCGAAGAAGCTGGCTGCTGAACGAGTCGCGAAGAATGTGGCCGGAGTAAAAGCAGTCGCTGAGGAAATCGACGTCCACCTTCAGACCAGCAACCAAAAAACAGATACCGAGATCGCAGAAGAGGCTGTGCACGCTCTGCGCTGGTGCAGTAACGTGCCGGACGATCGCATCCAGGTAAGCGTCGAAAATGGTTGGGTCAAACTGGAGGGTGAAGTCGAGTGGGAATACCAAAAGAGTGAAGCTCGGCATGAGTTAGAAGATCTGATCGGCGTTCGCGGTATCAGCAACTTCATCATGGTTAAACCGCGCGTTAAACCAGCGGATGTGAAAGATAAAATTCGCCGCGCCTTTGAACGCTCTGCGACCGTCGATGCAAACAAGATCGCTATCGACGTGAATGGAAGTATCGTCACGCTTCGCGGCCCCGTTCGCTCGTGGGCAGAACGCGAAGACGCCGAAAGCGCTGCCTGGTCGGCACCAGGTGTCACACAAGTAAAAGATGAGCTTCGCGTCGGCGAGCTCGAGGAGATTTACTAAAGCCTTTAATCGGTCCGTATCATGGGGGATGCGGATTTAATTGAAAAAATAAAATAGCGGCCTTGCAACCAGGGCCGCTATTTCTCTCATCACATAACCAACGTTATTGCCATGTTTGAATCCACACTACCGATCGACCGGTCCTTGCTTAAGGATCGTAAGACACTCAAAAAGACCGTACAAAGCGTCGCTATTGCAACTGGCGCGCTGGCAGCAGGATACGGTGCATTTCGCCTTATTCGCGGACGCCGTGCCGATAGATCGTATGAGGAACGGGCCAAGGAATGGCTCAAGCAACGCATCGAAAATATTCAAACGGTGCTTGACCTATCGCTCGAAAAAGCCGAAGAGATACATGACGAGATCGAAGGCACACTGCATAAGACCTTAAAGCTACTCGATCGCGCAGAATGCATGAAGCCGAATATGCGGGAAAAATTGCATATCGCGGTTGATAAGATGCTCCTTAAAATGAAGGTCAATCTGCATAAAAATCTGGAGTTAAAGACAGAGCTTCAACTCGAGGTCCTCGAAAACTTCTACAACGAGCTTCGAGGCTGGATCTTTCGAGTAAAAAAGGCAGAAGCCGAAGTAGAAGCAACCGCCTAGCTGCTATTAAGCATCGTCGTCACGGAATGGCCGGCAAAATGGTAGGAACAATGAAGGATTGCTCCTAAGAAACGCTGTGTTATTCATGAGAGCGGGAAGGGGGCGTTCATATTCCCCTTCCCCTTTGGTCCGAACGGGACGCATCATTTTGCCACGATCGTCCGCTGTTAGCTTTTGGTCTTCCAGATTTAAGGGAGGTATTCATGTCCGTTTCTCTAGCCAAAGAAGTCAATATTATTCAAAAATCCGATAAAAAAGCAAGCACCACTCAAACAGAAGTAAATCACCGCAATCTCTATCGTTTGCCATGGAATCTTGCAGATAACGCGATCTCCTGGCTCGAGCCGACATCTCAATGCAATTTAGCGTGTGATGGCTGCTACCGAGAGAACGTAACAAAAAGCCACAAGCCGCTCGAGCAGGTTCGTGACGAGATCGATGCATTCATTCGCTTGCGGAATTCCGATGGCATTTCCATCGCTGGTGGTGATCCACTCATGCATCCCGAGATCGTGGAGATCGTCCGTTACGTTGCTTCTCGTGGTATCAAGCCGGTCATCAATACAAATGGCGGGTTACTGACGCGCGAGCTTTTGAAAGAGCTGAAGAAGGCCGGTGCTATGGGCTTCACCTTCCATATCGATAGCAAACAAGGCCGGCCTGGATGGAAGCAAGCGGATGAATTACAGTTGAACGAATTGCGGCTGTATTTTGCAGACATGCTCGCCGAAGCGGGCAATCTCTCGTGCGCGTTCAACTCCACGGTTTATGAAGATACACTTCATCACGTGCCCGATCTCGTAGAATGGGCGGGAAAGCATATCGATAAAGTACAAGTAATGGTCTTTATTCTTTATCGCGCAGCCGCACCGCAAATTCCGTTCGATTGGTATGCAGGTGCGAAGAAGATCGACATGAACGATCTTGTATACGGCGAAACCGAAGAGCGAAAGATCGATATGAAATCGACCGACGTTGTGCGAGAAATTCGCAAGCGCTTTCCAGAATTCACTCCATCTGCGTATTTGAATGGCACCGAGCAACCCGACTCCTTCAAATGGCTGCTCACAGGCCGCATCGGGACCACGAAAAAGATTTACGGTTACGTCGGCCCTAAATTTATGGAGATAAACCAAACGGGATATCACGCACTGAAGGGCCGCTATCTCGCCTACGCTTCTCCGAAGGTTACAAGCCTGGGTCGTTCGATGCTTCTCTTTTCTCCGCTCGACAAAGGTATTCGTAGTATTGCCGCAAACTACACATCGTCCGTTTTGCGAAATCCTGCTCGTATGCTGCGGGGACTGCACTATCAATCGATCATGATCATTCAGCCGGTCGATTTTTTGGAAAGCGGATTCCAGAACATGTGTGATGGATGCCCCGACATGACCTTATACGATGGCAAGCTTGTATGGTCCTGCCGCATGGAAGAGCTCAAGCAATTTGGAACGTGGGTTCGGACGGTGCCTCGAACCAGTGAGCTGCCGGTTATCCAGCATTGACATGAAATAGCGTTCCCAGCCCATACGTCACAACGGCAACGATGACGCCGACGATCATCATTTCCATTCCGGACTTCCACCACGAGCGGACGGTAATAATGCTCTTCGCGGCACCTACAGCGAAATGAGCGACGAGTGAGAGAACAAAGCTCGCTATGACTGCGCTCATTCCTCCCAGAAAGAAGAATGGTATGAGAGGAATGAATGCACCAATAAGCGTCGAAAGGCCGCCGGAAGCAAGCGACCTCCACGGACTGGGGAATGACATTTCGGACAATCCCAATTCCTCAGCGCCCATTACTTTTAAAAACTCTTCGGGCTGTTTCGAAATTTTTCTGGCAAGGTCATTCGCTTCTTCTTCGCTCAAGCCGCGAAGTTGATACATGAGCGACAGCTCCTCGATCTCCTCTTCAGGATTCTCTTCCATCTCCTGCCGCTCTCGGTGCATTTCGCCCTCATACACTTCACGCTCGGATTTCGAAGCAAGATATGCGCTCGATCCCATGGATACCGCGCTCGCGATCATGCCGGCAAATCCGGAAATAAGCACAAAGTTGGTCGAAGCTCCCGCCGCGACATCCGTTGCACCGGCAACGCCGCTCACGATTCCAAAAACGGCACCAAGACCATCATTTGCTCCGTAGATCGCATCGGCGACCCAACTTCCCGATTTCACATGCCAACGCTCACGACGCAACAGCCCTTCGAGCTTTGAGCGCGTCTCATACTCGGAATGGTAGTGATCGCCCGAATACATCGAGCGGATCACTTTGCCATGCACCTCTTCTTCTTTCTTTACTTCCTCGATCTCTTTTATTAGCTCAGGATCCGTGACGCCTGCCATCATACTGGCGTAGCTGCGTTCGGCAGCATCTTCGTCCGCTTCCATACGGCGGAGGACCGTCTCGACATCGAGGGATTTCACCAGCATACGCTTATAGCCCAACGCTACCTTCGATGGCTCTTCCACTTTTGCACCCAGTTCTTCCAATCGAGCTTTCCATCGAGCCGCATGCTTCTCTTCCTGCTGGACGAGTTTATAGAGCACTTGCTTCCGCTTTTCATCGCGCTCGCGTTCTGCAAGCGCACGGTATTGCTCTGCCGCCTCACGTTCCGCGCGGTAATTCGCTTGCAATACTCGAATAGTGTTGGATTTGCTCATTGGGACAGCAGTGATTATTCCTTTATAAACTTAACGATAGAAGTCTTCTCACCCTCTTGAATGAAGCAATTATATGCCCCGCTTGGAAGTGCACTTAGATCTATCGGTGTATTCTCACCAATATTTTTAAAGTGCAGGATCGATCGGCCAAGCAGATCGCGAATCGTAATATTAGCGAAGCCTCCATTTAATCCTTGAATGGAAATGGATTCTCTTGCTGGATTGGGATAACAAGAAACAGTATTTGGTGAATTCGCAAATGTAACTACATCAACTGGAAGACCCGTAGAGTATAGTGGAGTTTGATGTGTAATACCCTGATGATCGATAGCAGTCAATCTGTAGCGGACTGGTCGAATATGGCTCCTGCCAACAAAATGATTGGCTGTAGTACGATGCAACGTATCAAGTGATAACACATCCCATCCATTGGTAGCAAAAACTGTCACTGTCGTAATCGAATCCGTTGGATCGTAAGGATCTGGAAACACATCGGCTGAAATCGTATCTTGATGAACTCGCAGAAAAGCTGAGTCGATCGGTTCATGTACGATCATCGGTCCAGCGCTCCAGGCATAATCCGCGAATGGCATGAGGAAGGAGTAATCGGCAGCCCAAGTCGTGTACATCATGCCACGCATTCCCTGTGGGTGACGCTCCATTGCATCCCGCCATGCACGAATGTTCGCTGTGTTTTGAACGTCATAGTATGGGGACGTCACCTGCGAAAATCCGTGGCGCTCAAAAAAAGCAAGGCTCGAATCCATGTTGCCGCCATTCCAATTAACGATCGTAATAGACGTTGGTATCTTATTCCAATCGCCAGTGAGATCGCCGTTCACCAGATAATAATTATTGTGAGCGTTGTGAAGTGAGTCGAACATATCGCTCCAGACGAAGCGCTCGGCACCGGAATGCACAACATTGACGACCGAATCACACTTTTTCAGATTATCGGCCAGCAGATCGGCTGGTGATGAATGCCGAGCAGAACAGGCGGAATCCCAGTTCATCACACGAATTTCATCGTGCCCCATCATGTAGCGCTTCGGCGTAAGCAATGAATCAACGCGGTGGACCTGATCGTGTATGATGGAGTAGAGTGTATCTTCGGAGACGCAGACCATCGTCGAGCCGTCGCCCGAAAGATCGTTCAACACCGGATTAGCGCGAATGAAATGGACCTGCACTTGATCGCCATTATGAATGGTGCCTCCTGCAAGCGCTCGGAATGTTGGTGATGCGTGCCACGTGTAACTTCCGTTCGCCTTTTCCATCGTGCTATCGATAAGCACCGCATAATCCACGCCTTCTTTATAGACCGTCGATCCGGAATTCGAAGTGACGCGCGGCATATCGGACCTTCTCCTTAGGAGATTCGTCATGCCGGCATCTTCGATCGAAAAATCATCGAGCCAAATAGTACCGCCCGATCCACTCCATACACCGCAATAGACATACATCGAATCGTAGTTCAGCGTGTTAAAAATGACATTCGCCTGTTGCCAAGCGGTACTGGTCGAGTTAACGGGAAATTGAGTAAAGGTAAGAGCCGAAGAAGAATTACCATGAAATCCGATCGCAAGTAAGTTGAATTCGCCGCTGAAGTTCTGCGTCCTGAACCATGCTGACATGTGGTAGCCACTATGTGGCTTACAGGTCAGCATCTTAATAAACCGCCCGTTTGGTGCACTGGAAGAGAAGTTTTCGCATCGGGCACTGTAGCGACCGTTATGCACGACGGTGCTATCAACAAAGATCGTTGGATCGTAATAGCCCCAACCCGGGAATTTGCCGCCCGTCGCATTCTCGAAATCGCCGTGCGGTAACGCAACCTGTGGATCGCCAATAAGTCTGCCCGTATCGCTATCGATCTGATAGGTGCAGATAGTTGGAATACCTTCAGCCACGTCAGGATCGTGAATGAGCTCGCCTTGGGAATAGCCGATAGAACATACACCAGGAATTACTTCGACGTTGTCGATACCTGCATGCGCGTGCATGGTATCGACATGGCTATAGTAGTAATTATCGAACCAGTCGAGAATGCTGTACTTGAAATCGTTTTGCTGGAGCCCGTTGAGTTTATGGGCTGCCATCGAGTCCTCAATAGCTTCAACGTCAGCAACTTGCGAGAGCACCATCATATTGTGTTGGGAAAACACCCAACGGATGGGGTAATCGGGCCAATCGAAAATGTGAAGAGACGGCAAGGTATCGCGTGTCTCTTTTAGCAGTTGAAGAAGAGTTGACACGCCGTAAAATGTACCGCTGGAATCCGCGCCAATAATGACAATATCATTTTCTGTCGTAAGCGGGTTAATATCCAGAATGTATGACTCCGGACGAAATACCTCACCTGGAATTTGGACTTTCGTTTGCCATGTATGCGAAAGGCTCTCGTTCGTATCTGCGATCAGGATCGCATTCCCCTGATGATTATATTGCGACTGGGTCACGACCGGAAGTGTAGTGCCAAGCTGAGCATTAATTACCCGTTGGAAATACTGAACTGCCTTTTGAGTACCCACCGATGGGTTATCACTCGTTACGATCTGGGTGGTAGAAGAAAGAGTAAACATCCGCCCGCCGGTCCGAATAAATGAAGTATGCGGTCGCGGATGAAGGGCGGTCAGAATATTTAAGGACTGTCCAAAAGCGGGAGCGGCGACAAGGAGCAACAGGAGAATCGTGATACGCTTCATCATATAATAAAATTAAAGCTTCTATCGTAACCGGAAGACCCACAAAAATAAGGAATCGGCTGAATCTATCTGGAATTCCGTCGTATATCCTCTGGGTTCTATGCCGTGTTTTACTGGCCTCGTGCCTTATTCATCACCGTTCACGCATCTTTTTAAGGTATTCACTTGCGTTTTTAAGCATTTTATTGCGTTTAAGGCATCTATTGCGTTAGCCACAGCAACTCCCTTTTCGATTTGAAGTACGTTCGGTTCGTCACCATTTTTTCTCTGCTGCTTTTCGCAAGCAAGGTGGTTCTCGGCCAATCCGTTCAGAACGGCGGACCGGTTAGCGTAGTACCATCGAATGGCCTCGTTGCTATTCCTGCACAACTTCCCGATCAGGACTCCGCCGACGACCGGCCCTGCTTCACGCTCGATGGCCGCACCATCTACTTTGGCTCTCGCCGCTTTTCGAAAGACCCCTGGCGCGTATCCGATCCCAACCCTCGCTGGAAATGGGATAGCGATCTATGGACCCGTATACTCACGGATAGTGGATGGTCCGTTCCGATCAATCTGGGTCAGCCGGTAAACAACTCGGGCGGTCAGCTTAACCCAACGGTATCGCCACGCGGCGATGAGCTTTATTTTACTGGCTCCGGGCCGACGCTTTGGCGAGCGAAGATGGTCGACGGTAAATTTCAGCAGCCCCAACCAGTACCGGGAATGCTGAATAACGTGTTTTACGCGACGAAGCAAAATTCGGAAGCAAAATTTGCGGATTCCCTGCGGCAGCTCGTTTATCAGGAAATGCTGCCGGATTCCGATCTCCGGCTTCGCGCACCCGATGCTTGGGAGCTTCACGCAAAGGAGCGTCTCATCAAGCATTTGAAAACACAAATGGCAGCCGATTTTTTTCAAGGATTAGTGCGATGTGAATCGACGATCTGGCCAGATGGGAAGCAGGCGATCATCAGCGAAAATTTTGGAAAGAAGAACGCATACGGATTAGGCGGAGAAGGCGGGTCCGACTTGTGGGTTGTACTTATTAGTAACAACGGCAATTGGGATACGATCAAATATCTGAATGGCAATGTCAACTCCGAATATGATGACACCTACCCGTTCCTTGCTGCCGACGGAGCAACCCTCTACTTCACCTCCAACCGCCCCTGTACCACCTGTCCGCCGGGGACGAGCGGAGGACAGGATATCTATCGCACACAATTCGATGGTTCACACTGGACCGACCCTGTTCCACTCGGGCCGCCGTTCAACACTAATGCCGATGACTATGGCTTTTCGATCGGCCCCGATGGTAAGACCGCATATTTTGTAAGCAACCGTACCGGTCCATCGCGGCTGTATCAGGTCTCTCTTAGTCCGAAAGACTCGGCGATCGCACCAAAGCCAGTCGTTATCCTTCAGGGAACGGTAACGGATGCCAAAACCCATAAGCCACTGAAGAGCGAGATATTTGTCGACGATCTGACGGCCGGCAAAAATCAATTCAGCGTTTACACGGATAGCCTAACCGGAAAGTACGTGCTTGCTGCCGAACGCGGCCATCACTTCGGCGTTCAGGCGATCGCCCCCGGCCATTTGCCTCATTCGGAACGCTTTACCGTGCCCGCCGATGAACCGTTCGACCGCACGAAACTCGATCTTGAACTCGAGCCGATCTATGTCGGCGCAACGATGGAGTTCAAGAATATCGCGTTCGAGTTCGGCAAGGCCGAGCTATTGCCAGAAAGTAAACTCGAACTGGACCGTGTTGTCGCAACGCTTCAGCAATCGCCTAATGCGACTCTTGAGGTCGCCGGTCATACGGATGACGTTGGCAGCAATGCCTTCAATCAAAAACTTTCGGAAGAACGGGCCAATACCGTGCGAGATTATCTCGTTTCCCGCGGCGTTGCTAAAACACGGCTACGAGCCGTAGGATACGGAAAGTCAAAGCCGCTCGTAAAGGGATCGTCGGAAGAAGCGCGTGCGCGTAATCGTCGTGTCGAAATGGTTGTGACCAGCGAGTCGGATTAAACAGGCTGGGTTAAAGGAGGTAGTATTTAATCCGAACCCTAAACGCTATACCCAAAAGATGTTAGAACACCGCACCATTCGTGGAATAGATATCGCCTTCGAGTGGGTCGATGCCGGAGGCGAGCTTATTGTTTTTCTTCATGGCGTCGGCGCCGATCGTACCTCATGGGCGCCGCAGCTCCCATTTTTTAGCCAACTCGGCTATTCCGTTGCTGCTCTCGATATCCGTGGCACTGGGGCGTCACAGGCACGATATGAAACGGGGATCGCAATACCCATATCGATACAAGATTTTGCAGCCGACGTCAACACGCTCATTCTCGACCTCGGATTTCAGCATGCACATTGGGTTGGCAATTCCATGGGCGGTGTCGTCATCATGCAAGCGATGAAAGAAAAATATAGCACGATCGCAAATGCAGTATTGTGTAATACGTTTGCAAAGCACCCTTCTTCGGACATCTTGCTTCCTCGTCCGGGTCAGGCGCTTCGCTCGAAATCGCTCGAGCAGTTTGCGGCAGACCGCATTCCCGCCGCTCACCGACCCGATATTGACCGCGAGACCCTGCAGGCGAGCATTGCAAGCATGGCAGCAAAGGATGTTGAAACGTACTTGTTATCCTGGCGCGAAACCTGGCGTCACGATTTTCGCGATGCACTGCGAAGCGTAACGACGCCTTCCCTGGTCATTACCGGCTCCTTAGATAAGATCACCCCGCCCGCACTGGGAATGGAAATAGCGCATCTTATTCCGAATGCGAAGTATTGTCAGATCGACAATGCGGGCCATCTTTCCAATCTCGATCAACCTCAGGAGTTTAACCGGGTCGTCTTTGAGTTTCTGAGAAATGGCTCGTAAACTCACGCTGGTCTTCGCCGTTTGTCTTTTCGCTTGTAGTCGTCTTTCCGCACAAACCCCGGTCGATACCGTTTCTCTGGAACCGTATCTCTCCATGCATGGCGTTGGTGCACCAGCGTTAAGCCCGGATGGTAAGTGGGTCGTGTTTACAACAAGCACTTCCGGCACAGCGCAACTGTGGAAAGTCCCCGCTCGCGCTACGCCGGATGGCGATGCGTATTGGCCTGACCAGTTAACGTTTTTCGGCGATCCTATTGGCGGTTCCGAGTGGTCGCCCGACGGCCAATGCCTGCTCTTCCGTAAAGACGTCAACGGTGACGAGCGCCAACAGCTTTACATCATTCATCCCAATGGCTCGGGACTTGATTCGCTGACACAAAATCATAAAGCGATCTTTGCTGGAAGATGGTCGCCGGATGGTCGGTCTATCATCTATGAATCGAACGAACGCAACGAAGCCTATTTCGATATATATCGAATGGACTTTGTAACGCGCAAGGTCACACTACTGCATCAGTCCGATCATCAAAACGGTCTTATCAACATCAGCCGCGATGGACGCTGGCTTTTTATCGACCGCGATTCGGGCAATGCCAATGATTATGTCTACGTCGTAGATCTATTACACGATAAGCCGACCGACGAACCACGTCTGCTCACTCCTCATAGCGGCGATGCAACCTACAATGGCTTTACTATCTCACCCGACTCGAAAACGCTCTATTTTTTCACGAATCAAGATCGAGAATTTACCAATCGAGCAAAGCTCGATTTTCAGGACCCTCACGCTTCCGTGGAATTTCGAGAGCAGGTGCCTCACGATGTTGACCAGGACATTTTTTCACGCGACGGAAATATTGAGGTCGTGACGCGTAATATCGATGGCGCAAGTTCGTTCACGGTTTATGATGTCAGGACCGGCAAACCATTATCCGGTCCCACACTGCCGCCGATCGGTTTCGTAAATAATTTGCAGATCTCGAATGATGGAAGTGTTATTGCATTCAATTATACCGGCCCGACGGAGGTGGGAGCGATCTACGTGTTCGATCGCAACCGAGGCACGACCGAGCGCGTAACGAAGCCATTTTTGGCCGGCATCGATCCGAAGACGTTTGTAGCCGCCGAACTGATCCATTACCCTTCGTTCGATGGCACGATGATACCATCATATTATTTTCATCCTAATACTACCCATAAGGCACCCGTCATTGTGATGATGCATGGCGGCCCCGAAGATGAAGTACGACCGTGGTTCAATTCCTTAGCGGAGTATTTCGTAGCGCGGGGGTATAGCGTTTTATTACCGAATGTTCGCGGTTCGACGGGTATGGGCAAGTCCTATGCGGCGGCCGATAACGGTACACAGCGCATGACGAGTGTGCGGGATATGGAATATGCAGGCTATTGGCTCGCGAAGCAGCCCGGCATCGATTCCAACAAGCGTATTATCTTTGGTGGCAGTTATGGCGGGTTTATGTCGCTCGCGGCGATGACCATGCAACCGCAAATATGGTCCGCCGGCATCGATCTATTCGGTATTGCGAATTTTCTCTCTTTTCTCCGCAACACCGGTGCCTGGCGTGCACGAAACCGCATGGCGGAATATGGTGATCCGGTGAAAGATTCTGCATTCTTATATCAGATCTCTCCGATCAATCACGTCGATAATATTCGCCATCCTCTGTTTGTGTATCAGGGTAAGAACGACCCACGCGTACCCGCGAGCGAAGCGGAGCAAATAGTCGCGGCAGCTCGAGCGAAGAACATTCCAGTCGAATATATATTGTTACCGGATGAAGGCCATGGTATCTCGAAGCGCGAAAATCGTATTATGGTCTATACGAAGATGATCGACTTTTTGGACCGCGTCTTACAATAATGGCAAAGCTGAACGATCTATCACAACTTTCCCGATTGCTTTCGAGCGAGCAAAAGGAAGTGCTCGCTAACGAGCAGGCTTCGCGTGCGGCAAAACGGTTGATCGGTGAAGGTCAGGAAGTGCGCGTTCTGCTCGACCGCAAGGCTCGTCGTGGCAAAGCCGTTACCGTTATAGAAGGACTACGCCTTTCGACCGAAATGCGCGATAAACTCGCACAGACGCTGAAGCAAAAATTCAGCGCCGGTGGCACAGCAATTCAGGATACTATCGAACTACAGGGCGATCACGTTGCGCGCGTGAAAGAATATCTCATTCAAAATGGATTCACCGTAAAATAGCTCGCATGTTCCAGAATCTTCCGCCGCTTTCGCGAGGCATTATTATAGGATTCGTAGTATCGGCAGTCCTTTCGTTGATCCTGCCAACGTTAGCGGTATGGGTTTTCCCTCTTTATCCTGCCTTACTGTTGCGTGGTCTGCAAATCTGGCGACTTGTTACTTATCCATTCTTTTTTGCGATCTCGATACATAACCTTTTATGGGGCGCGATCTCGCTTATTTGGACGGGCATGATCGTCGCGATGTTTGGCGGTGAATTGGAAACGATCGTTCATACACGCCGTCTTACACTTGCACTAATTACGAGCGTCGTTATCGGTGGAATACTGTTCGCGCTGTTAAGTCCCGATGGCACACTCGCAGGTTCCGGTATGATAACGATGTTTCTGCTCGGAGGCTTTGCCTATATGTGGCCGAAGCGTGAGATCTCGGTCTTCGGACTCTTTTGGGTTAAGGCATGGGTCATTGCACTTGCGTTCTTCATTCTTTCGGTTATCCCGATGAGCGGGCTGCAATTGGATACGAGCGCATCGAATTTATTTGGCCCGTTCTTCGGGGCGTTTAGCGCGATCTTGTATTTACACATCACGTACCGGCAATATGGATTTGGCCGCGGCTTCCTTAATAGAATGGAAGCGGCCCTCACGCCACGGCGCTCACCGGGAAAGCAGCAGCCATCCGTTCAAACGATCGAGCAGCAGATCGATACCATCCTTGATAAGATCGCAAAAAGCGGCATGAATAGCCTTTCCAAAGAAGAGCGAGAATTTTTATTGAGGAACAGCAAGTAAGATATTACAGAATGTACGGCTGAGGCGTGAAGCACTGTTAGCTACTGTGCCGTAACGGCCGTTACAATTCTTGTTGAATCTCTGTTAGAAAACGTATGAGTTTTCAGCGGGCTCTCGCCTGGAGTATCTTCTGGATCGGACTTTCGCTACTTGTCGCGGTAGGAATTTACTCCTATTTTGGTCCGGCGCCGGCAGAAGCTTTCCTTACTGGTTACACGCTCGAAAAAGCGCTCTCGGTCGATAATCTTTTCGTCTTCCTCATGATCTTCACATACTTTAATGTGAAGCGTGAAGCACAACGGCGCGTACTCAATTTTGGGCTTATCGGCGTACTTATTCTCCGTGGTATTCTTATCCTTGCCGGTATTGCCCTGGTAGAACGGTTTGCCTGGATATTATACCTCCTCGGTGCGGTCGTTCTTTACAGTGGGTTCGTCATGGCATTTGGTGGTGAAAAGCAATTCGACCCCAAGAAGAGCCGGACCATTAAGCTCGTGTCGCGATTCATTCACGTATCTCACGAACACCACGGAGTGCGGTTTTTCTTTCGTGAGAACGGGCACCTTGTCGCAACGCCGCTCTTTCTCGTGGTTGCAGTGATCGAAGTGACCGATGTGATCTTCGCAGTCGATAGCATTCCTGCCATACTCGCGGTCACTCGAGATCCGATCATTGTCTTCTCCTCCAACATGCTCGCGATCCTTGGTCTCCGCTCCCTTTATTTTCTATTATTACGCGCGCATGATGCTTTCCGGTTTGTAAAGCAAGGGGTTGGCGTTATATTGTGGTTCATCGGAATAAAGATGATCTTGCCAGCCTTTGTGCCGGGTTTTGAAATAAGCAACACGGTCGCGCTCGGTGTTGTACTGATAATTCTTACTGTGTCTGTAGTGCTCTCTGTTGTGATCCGAAAACCGAATGATGGCAACGATCACCGTTAAAGATACCCGCCGTACAAAAATATTCTGGACGCTCGTGGGATGCGCGGTCATCTTCGCGTGCACCCTCACCTATCCTTTCAATAACGATAATGCGCTGTATGCCTACATGGCCGATCTGGCATTAAAAGGTCACCTCCCTTACATTGGCTCGTGGGATCAGAATTTCCCGGGTATTATTCTTATACATGCTGCACAAATTATCATAAGCGGCCATTCTCAGCTCGCATTTCATATTTTCGATATTGTTCTTCAGCTTTTAGGAAGCTATTTGCTAATTCTCCTCGGCGAACGGTTGCATAGTTTGAGAGCGGGGATCTTGGCAGCATTGCTTGCGAGCCTGTATTACCTTCAGCAAGGGTTGTGGATGTCCGGCGAGCGCGACACGTATGTATCGATAATGCTGGTCGGGGCGATGTTGTTGGCGCTCGATCGAAAGCGACCGGTCGCCGTCGGGTTTCTTTCGGCGCTGGCCTTTCTTTTCCGACCAACCTATGCGTCTTATGCGTTGGTCTTTGGAGTGTTGTATTTGATCTCCGATTGGCGAACGAAACCACGATCGCTCAAGCCAACAATACGATTTGTGGCCGGATGTCTTTTTACTCTCGCTGTATTTGTTGGGGTCTACCTTGCAATAGGCGGATTCAAAGATCTTTGGGATGCTGTCATTCTCTTCAACGCTAAAGTCTATAGTGGGGAAGGTGCGTCCTTTAGCTTTTGGGTGCCCATTCGCTTTTATGCGGTGTCAATAATTGCCGTAGCGATCGGTATCTGGTTTTTATGGAAGAACGAGCGTACCGCTCTCTATTTATGGCTGGCGCTTTTTGCCGCGAGTGTTCTTTCGCTGATTGTTCTGTATCGCCACAGCGTATACCATTATCATCCTGCGATGACGCTGTTCTTGCTCGTCTCGTCCATTGGGTGGATTGAGATCACCAACCTGCTAAGTCTTCGCTGGAAAGGAATGCGCCTAGCGTTTCCGTTCGTCGTCGTATTCTTCTTTATCCTGCAAACCCTAAGGGGAAACACGATCGAACATGTGCTGCTCGATATTGCAAAGGGTCGGATTAACTCTCTGGAAGGATCCTACGAACGGTATGAACCATCGCCCGAATTTGGAGTGCGCGTACAAACAGAGGTCGGTGATTATTTAAAGGCGCATACCCATCCTGGCGATACCGTCCAAATGTTTGGGCCCTATAGTTACCCCCAATATATGGTAGGACTTCTTACAGCCAGCCGATTCCAAACGCTCCATGCTATCACGATGCGTGGGGTAGGCGACTCCTTGCAGCCATTCCAGAAAGCGTGGCGCAAAGAATACCTTCACGCCATGATAACTCAAAAGCCGCTTTATTTTATTGTTTGTGATGCTCCTGAGGCGTTTCGGCAATATTATGGAGGGCGGCTGGGGCATGAGATCCTGAGGCAGGACTTCACAGAACTTGGTCAGTGGCTCATTTCTAATTATGAGCCTGAAACGAAGATCGGCGCTTTTACTTTATACAGGCGACGAAGTTAGGGTTTAGGGTGTACCCGAAGCCTTCGCTTTCAAGCTATAGTTTAGAATAACGCCCATACATAAAACCTGATCCCTATTCCCTGCTTCTAAACCTATTCCCTGCTTTTTATGCGCTCCTTATCCATCGTAATGCCGATATACAACGAAGAGGCGTTGATCGACGAACTCGTTCGGCGCGTTACTCACGTCATGGATTCGCTCGAGCGTGAATTTGATCTGGCGTCAGAATGGGTGCTCATAAACGATGGCTCACGAGATCGGTCGCTTGAAATGCTTGCGAAGCATGCAGTAAGCGATCCTCGGCTTGTCATCATTGATCTATCACGCAACTTCGGTCATCAACCGGCTATCCAGGCAGGGCTGGAACATGCAGCAGGCGATGCTGTCGTCATCATGGATGGTGATCTGCAGGACCCACCTGAACTCATTCCAGAACTGGTACAAGCATGGAAGAAGGGAAGCCGGGTCGTCGTAGCACAGCGACGGTCGCGTGCGGAGCACGGGATAAAAGGTATGATGTTCGCCGCATTCCATAAAATGCTCGCTAAAGTTAGCGATCTCAAAATGGAAACCGGAAGCGGCGTCTTTGGGCTGCTCGATCGCAAAGCCGTCAACGAAGTATTATTGTTACGAGAGCGGAATCGGTTCTTCCCTGGGCTTCGCTCGTGGGTCGGTTACGATCAAGGCGTCGTATACTACGATCGTGAAGAACGCGCTGCCGGTGAACCCAAGCAGACGTTCGGACGCCTGATGCGTTATGCGTTCGACGCAGTCTTTAGTTTTAGTTTTAAACCGCTCCGTGCTATCTGGACCTTCGGGTTTATCGTCAGCATTTTTTCGTTTGCGTATGCACTGTTCTTACTGGTCATGCGCATATTAAATATTAACGTCGTCGTCGGTTTTACTACGCCCACCGTCGCAATACTAATGTTGGGAGGAGTGCAGCTTATTTCGATCGGAATTCTCGGCGAATATTTAGGCCGAATCTATGATGAGGTAAAGCAACGCCCTCATTATGTCGTCAACGAGATCATTCGAAGCACGAATGCGAACGCAATAGCAACATCGCCAGGCGTGCTGTCGGTATCGGTCGAAGAATAAAGGTTTAGGAATGCAGATCCACGAGTATGATGCGCTGGAGAAGGTCGAGCGCGAGCATTGGTTTTATAAAGGCAAGCGGGTGCTTGTTCGGCATTGGATCGAGCGTGCGGTCACTCTCGCCAGCGGCGATCGGATCGTAGATGCTGGCGCCGGTACCGGAGAGTTAGTGCGCGAGCTAAAAGGTGCATACGAGCACCACGGGGTATCCGTGATCGGCATTGAATACTCGGAGGAGGCGCGGCGCCTGGCTCTGGAACGCAAAGGTACGAACTTGCTGGCGGGCTCGATCCTCAATCTGCCGCTTAATGATGATACGAGCAAAGTCACTATCGCCCTGGATGTATTAGAGCACGTCGAAGACGATAAACTTGCGTTTTCCGAGCTCATGCGCATAACCGCTATCGGCGGATTGCTCATCATTAATGTCCCGGCCTTTATGAGCCTCTGGAGCGATTGGGACGTCTCACTCGGACATTATCGGCGTTACTCAAAGCGAATGATGAGCGAAGTATTGGCGCCATTCAAAACAGGGTTCGATACGCTCTACTTCGATTATGCTAATTCTTTTGCTTTTCTCCCTATCCTTACGGTGCGGAAGCTCTCTAAAATTTTGCGAATGCAATCTCGTGCAGAAGACCGTATTCCATCGCCACGGATGAATAAACTGCTGCTCGATCTGTTTGTAGCTCCGAGCGAGAGAACGTGGTATCATCCACCGTTCGGCTCGTCCCTGTTTTGCGTATTGCGTAAAAAGTGAAGTCTGATACGTTCGAGCGAATAACCCGGTGGCTTACGATCCTGATCGGAGCTGCTTTTGTGGTGCTGGTCCTCGCGCTTTCCATTATGCGCCTCCTGTATCCTTACGAGGTAGAATGGATGGAAGGTGCCATGATGGACCATGTTGTCCGCATCCTCGAGGCAAAGCCGATCTATACCACTCCGTCTATTGACTTTGTGGCGTGGCTTTATCCGCCACTGTATTACTATGCCGTTGCCTTGGCGATGAAAATATTCGGCATAAGTTTTTTCGCCGGAAGATTGGTATCGATCATAGCTACGGTGTTCACTGCACTTACGTTGGGGCATGTTGTGCGCTATGTCACCAGGTCGCTACTGCTGGGCCTTATCACAACAGCGCTCTATTTCGCAAGCTATCATCTTACCGGATTCTATTTCGATATCGTCCGTAATGATGCGTTCTTTACGGCTTTGCTGGTACTATTAGCATTCGTGGCGATATTCATTCGTGGTTGGATGGGCGTTTTTGTAAGTGCCATTCTTTTTACGGTAGCATTTCTCACAAAGCAACAAGCGATCTTCTTTTTGCCGGCACTTGCGCTGTGGTATTGGCTTAAGGACCGCAAACACGGTATTGCCTTTGTCATGACGGCGATCGTGCTTTCAACAGTCTCCTTGCTCATCCTCGATCGCTCGACCGGCGGCTGGTCGACCTATTATCTTTTTAAGATCCCCGGCGCCAAACGGGCCGATATCCAATATTTGCGTTTGTTCGACGTATTTCCTTATTATGCGTTAGGGCCGCTCGCCGTGTGTTCGCTTGCCTTCCTCACGTTGTTGTTTTTGAATAATGGTGCAAAGCGTCAGTTCTGGTCGAGCGATACCGGCCTTATTGCATTGTTTATGCTCGGTGGGTTAGCCGCAGGCGCAATGAGTCTTGCAAATGAAGGTGGGTATAGGAATGTCCTGATGCCATACGTGGCGTTTGGACTTCCACTCTTACCGATCGCTCTGAGCGAGATACGATCCATTCAACCACGATTTGCTCGCTATGCGTATTTGCCGATCTTATTTCAGTTCGCTGCGCTGTATTTCAATCCGTTGAGCGAGAAGATGCTTATTGCGAGCGCTCATCAGCGGCAGGGTGGAGACGCATTCATGCATAAGCTCGCAGCGATGCCCGGCGAGGTCATGATACCATACCACGGATACATTACGCGACAAGCGGGAAAGCCGTCCCATGCCCATCTTCTTGCTGCTATCGACGTACTCCGTATGCAGGATGCAACTGCTGCTCGGTTGCATTCCGAATTTGACAGCGCCTATGCGAACCATCGATTTTCGGCTATCATCATGGAAGAGAGCGATATTTTTAGAACTGACTCGGTACAGGATTACTTATTAGATGGCCGGATGCTGCAAGAGCCAAACGTTTATCTGACCCGTGTGGCCGATGGAGTGACCCGACCCGAATTTATATTCGTCCCGCGCTAACGATACCTTGCAAAATTGCCGTTGCATGCGTATCTTTGCATAGTTAGGATGTAGGACCCTAAGTTTGCCGTCCTGTTTTTTACGAGCGTTTCGACCAGAGTGAATTCTGTAGAGTTATCAATTGTGATCGGCGTCTATAACGAGGAAGAAGTTCTTCCCGAGTTAGAGCGTCGCTTAACGGCTGCGCTCGAGGCGCTTGGCCGTTCCTATGAGATCATTCTCGTCGACGACGGCTCTCGCGATGGCTCGCTAGCGATCATGATGGGCCTCGAAAAGCGAGATCCCGATCACATCCGCAGCTTTAGCTTTACCCGAAATTTCGGGCATCACATTGCGCTTACCGCTGGTCTCGATCAAGCTCGTGGCGACGTCATCATTATGATGGACGCCGACCTTCAGGACCAGCCCGAAGAGATCCACAAGCTACTCGAGAAGCTGGACGAAGGTTACGATGTCGTTTGGGGCGAGCGCGTCACGCGGCAGTTCAAGTGGTATAAGAATATTTCGAGCAAGCTATTCCTTTGGATAATGAATAGCGTTGCGCGCGCAGAAGTATCTTTAAATTCCAGCATTTTCCGTGCTATGCGAGCATCGGTTGCACGCGATCTGCGTAAGATGCGGGAGAAGGCCCGCTACCTGCCAGGGCTCGTGAGCTGGTTGGGGTATCGCCAAACCAGTGTGCCGGTCGAGCATGGTAAGCGCTTTGCCGGCGAGACAAAATATTCTCTCTGGCGTCTCCTTAAGCTTGCACTGAGCACTGCGACCAGCTTTAGTGCGGCACCGCTGCAACTCGCAACCATATCAGGCTTGACGGCAGCAGCGTTTGCAGTTCTGGGTGTCCTCTACGTATTCGTTCGTAAGCTGCTCGGAGCATATACGGTCCCCGGATATGCTTCGCTCATGATCGCGATCTTCGGTTTCGGCGCTCTGCAACTCATCGTTATTGGACTCATGGGTGAGTATATCAGCCGGATTTACGGGGAAGCGCAAGGTCGCCCGCTTTATCTGCTGAAGGATCTTGGCAGCGAAGAACCGTTGCGCCGACATTCCGCCTCGCCGGCTCGCCTCTCCGCGTTATCGCCGGATATCAAGGAAGATCTTCTTACGATCATCTCGAGCGACAGCCACTTACCGCTCGCTCGCATCTTTACCGGCGAAACGTCACACACGATAGCGGATTACCATTTACGATCGTGGCAGAAGAGTAATCCCTATGTTTTTTTGAGTCAAGGCAGCAGAGGTATCGAGGCAGCCTGCATTCTTTCGGAGCTGGAATGGGATACCAAAGTGCTCGGAGTGCCCGTCGGGAGAATTTTATACGCTAATTCCATTGGCGAAGCGGTCGATATGCATCGGATCGGTCCACTCACGAGCGCACTTCGCGATGCAACATCCTTCGCCAGGGAGCGCGATCTGCACCTGATCGACGCACGCGTTTCGAATGAGGATCTCTTCGTTTCTCGCGCGTTCGAAAATGCCGGGTTTCATATTGTCGATCTGCTGGTAACCCTTGGTGCTCGAGCGCATAAATTCGAGCACATTCTTTCGCATACGCATTACCAACCCACCGAGCGAGGCCTCATTTTTAATGATGGCTTGCTCGTCCGGCCCATGCAGCCGGAGGATGTGGACCCGTTAGCGCATATATCGGAAATATCCTACAGCGACCACTCGATGATACAGGACCGGTTCTTTCTGGAGCCTACGATATCGCAGGAACGAGCCCAGGGAGTGTTTCGTGAGTGGTTCATAAACCTGGCCCGGCGTCATGCGGAAGGACATGCCCTCGTGCTGGTGGCCGAGGTAGATGGCTCGCCCTGCGGTTATGTTGCCATTGAGCCAATGGCGCCGCTCGCAAACGAGATCTGGCTACGGGATACGCTGAATGCGGTAGCCCCCGAAGCCCGCGGTCGCGGCATTTACCGAGCGCTTATTATTGCCGCCATCGATTACGCCCGATCGACCGGCGCTTCTGGAATTTTAACTAAAACCCAATCTTCCACGTATCGTGTTATCAATACGTGGCTGCATTTGGGCTGTGATATTTTAGAGAACCTCGCCACGTTTCACTGGACGAGCTCTGTTACGTCGTAATTCAATTCTATAACGAAGGGCTATGCCCCGCACCATTCTTATTACCGGCGGCGCCGGATTTATCGGAAGCAATTTCCTCGAATACCTCTATCGGAAGTATCCGGATTATCATATCATTGTACTCGATGCGCTGACCTATGCCGGTTCGCCCGATAATATTCCGGACGACATCAAGTCATCGAAGCGATTCGAATTCTGGTATGGCAACGTCACGAACGATGATCTGGTAAGCCAGCTCGTCCATCGGTCGGATATTGTCGTGCATTTTGCTGCGGAGAGCCACGTCGCTCGTTCAATCTTCGATAATAAGATTTTTTATGTGACCGATGTGCTCGGTACGCAAGCCGTCGCAAATGCCGTCGTGCGAAAAAAGGACTTAGACCGGTTCATTCATATTTCGACGAGCGAAGTGTATGGTACCGCTCATTCGGCTCCGATGACCGAAGAGCATCCGCTCAACCCACTTTCGCCGTATGCCAGTGCCAAAGCAGGTGCAGACCGTCTGGTGTATTCCTATATTGCAAGTTACGGCATTCCTGCTTGTATCGTACGGCCATTCAATCAGTACGGGCCGAAGCAGCACCTGGAAAAGGTTATTCCCCGCTTTATTACGAGTGCCTTGCTCGATGAGCCACTCACGGTACACGGCAACGGCGGTGCAATCCGGGATTGGCTTTACGTGCAGGATACCTGCGAGCGCATCGACAAAGTAATGCATGCACCGGTCGAAAAGATCAAAGGGGAAGTGTTCAACTTAGGCAGCGGCTTTGAACTGGATGTGCTTGCGATCGCAAAGCTCGTACTCGACATCCTGAAAAAACCAGCCGATCTTATTTCGCATATTGGCAACCGCCCCGGCCAAGTAGACCGGCACATTTCTTCCACCGAAAAAGCCGCGACAGTACTCGGTATCAAACCGGGACGACCGTTCGAGCAAGGTCTGGAAGAGACGATCAACTGGTACAGCAAGAACCGTGGATGGTGGGAAAAGCTGCTGTGGATGCGGCACGTACCCATCATCACGGAGAGTGGAAAGGTAGAATATCACTGAAGAAGAAAGCCTCTCTCACTTTATCGATACCACAACGGCTCGAGGGGCTGTCGGTCCTGCTCCTCGTAATTGCTGCGCTCTTGTATTTATGGGCGAGCGCTAAGTCGTTATACGTTTTTCCGGTCGCCGATAGTTACCGCTGGTATGGCGATGAGACCTGGATGCTCCTCGCCTGGAAAAACCTGTTGCGTCATGGCACCTTAAGTGTCCCAATTGCTCTTGGTTCTACGCTGGAGCATTCGCCCGGGCTGATGCTCGGTTCGCCCTGGCTTTCCGCGATCATTTACGGTCTTCCTCAATTGCTCGCTCCGTTCGATACCGATATTGTAGCGATCGGCCGGACCGTTAGCTTTATTGTTGGGATCGCATGCATCATCATGATCGCATGGTCAACGCGCAGATTACAAGTAGGCGTTGGCATTAGCGCTGTCGCCATTATTGTTCTCCTAACGACACGGACCTTTACCTTCGCCACGCATTCTGCTCGTTACGACATGATCACCGGGATGGCGCTGGTGTGGTTCGTTGGTGTATGCGCGGTATTATTGTTCTCTCCAGGATCGCCGAAAAAGATCCACTATTTCCTGCTTGGTTTTTTTTCGGTTATCGTTGCGCTTACCATTAGCCCGCATCTCGAGATATTATTACCGCCGGTAGCTTTATATATAGCGTGGCGGTCCCGTGCGTTCTCTTCGTGGAGGCACATGTTGGGTCTTCTGGGAGGTGTTGTTCTGGCAGGAGCGATCGTTGTATTGCTTCATCTTTGGGGTAGTCACGATCTTTCGCTGTGGAGTGGAATTCGAAGTGATAATCAGTATGGCTCGGTCATTGCGCGCCTGCCATTTCTCAAATTCTTTTCATACTCCGCACAAAGCCATCAGCTATGGGCAAAACGATTTTATTTATGGCAGGAAGCGCCGGCCTTCGGTATTATCCTCATTCTTGTCGTCATCAGTGAGTTTGCTTTGCTCCTATTGCGCAGACAGCATTCCGCAACGGGATTTGTGACGGTATGCCTTTTACTTGCACTGCTAAGCGCCATCTTTTTTCAAAGTACACTTCCGTACTATCTTGCCCATCTTCTGCCGCTTACCACACTCGCGTTTGCCCTTCATGTAAATGAATGGCGGCATTCCAAGATCTTAAAGCCAGCTATGGCGATCGTAAGCCTCGCACTGTGCGCGATCGTTATTACCATCTGGCGACCTGAACTTACTCATGCCGGTTATATAGGGCGACGCATGGAAGAAGCAAATACGGCTGCTGTTCAGGCGGCCTTCGAAGAAGAAAGCCGAACGCGAGAGGCCACTGCCCACCGCCCTCTCGTGTTAGCGCAGGCACCCGCCATACACGAACTCCTGCGCGATACGTCCGTCCGATTGATGTCCGAATCGTTCTTATTCTTCCCACAGGTGCGCGAGCCGATCGATTCGACACTCGCCCGCGAGCATGTAAGTTTTATTGTTGACTATAATCATCCCATGTCGCTCGAGTATCAGCAAGCGGTTGAAAGGACAACGCCGATCTTCTACCGTATCGGCCCATTTCTCGATCGCTCCGTCGATTACTTCCACGATACGACAACCGAACTCGACACACTTACGCTATATGAGGTAGTCTCGAACGATAGCGTATCGGCAATAAGGTGATCTCAAGCCACAGGCGAATTAACATTTACATACTCGCCTCGCTAATTGCGGCAGCCGTCCTGCTTCCCGTAACGCTGCTGCTTCCGCTGGGCTTCGACAATGATGTTTATGAATCGATGGGGTGGACGCTGTATGCATATCACGGCCTGCCCTATTTAGCTTCATGGGATATGAATTTCCCAGGCATTGTCTTTATTCATGCCCTCTCCATCACACTCTTCGGAGCTAGTGATCTCGGTTTCCGCTTGTTCGATTACCTTGCTCATATTCTAATCTGCGGATTATACTTCACCGTTCTGCGCCAATGGTTAACTGCGAGGCAAAGCTTTTTTGCAGTACTCATCTACATAATTTATTATGCTGGTGCTCAATGGGCGTTAGCGGGACAGCGGGATGAATATGCGATCCTGTTTATCCTTGTTGCCACCCTCTTCTATTTTCGATCGCAGCGCCGCGTTACCGGGGGAAGCGCCTTTGCGATCGGTATATTTTCAGGGCTTGCCATTCTTATTCGCCCGACCTACGCTTTTTTTGCTTTATCCTTCGCAATAGTAATTCTGTCTCTTCCCAACCGATGGAAGACGGTTTCGTGGATGGTCTTCGGGGCTGCAGTCCCGATATTTGCATTGCTTATTCTCTATTCCCTTCAGCCACGGGGCCTCGAACAGCTCTATTATTCTACTATTCGGTTTAATCTCGATGCCTATTCCTCGATCGGAGTCGAGCGAGCGTTTTTTACTCTGGGTCGAGCTGTAATCTACATTGCTGCATTGGTTGGGATCATTTTTAGTATTAAGAGACGATCCCAAGTTGGTCGGACACCGCATTCCAGATTATTATACCTCTTTATAGCAAGCGCGATCCTTTCGCCGGTCGTTATGGGTAAGTATTTCACCTATCATCAGGAGGCATTTGTCCTTATTATGCTAGCATTTGCGGCTATTGCGCTCGATGCTGTAACATCGATCGCTCGATCGCCCCAACTGCAGCTTACACTCGCAATGCTGTTCATCGCTCTCTTTTTTGCGTTCTATTATCCGAAGCATCTTGCAAAGATGTATCTATCTTCGATAAACACGTCACACGCCATAGAAGCGGTTTATAAGCAAGTGTACGACGATACTCTCTTTGGGCTTGATGCAAAAAATGAAGTCGTTAACTATGTGGATGGACGGGTGCCACCCAATTCCGCTGTAGAAGTACCCACCTTCTATCCAAGCCTGCGGTGGCGAATGCACCGTCCTTCTGCTACACAGTTCACGTCGGTTTTGCCGCTTATGCCACTTGTTTCACCGCTGCCCCATTATATGCGAGAGTGGCAGAGAGAGTATATCGAGTCGATCGGCCGGGTTCGTCCACGGTATATTATACTTTCGCGCCAGCACGACTGGTGGCCCTTCGCACAAGCCTTCGAGGACAGCGCCGCACATCTTATCCCGGGTTTTGATAGCCTGCTTGCCGCCAATTACGTTCAGGACACCGTAATCCGAGGCTATATTTTGTATCGAACGCGCACATGAGAGTACGGCGATACCTTGAGTGGGCAGTATACGGCATGGGTGGCGCGTATGGCGCCTTGTTCCTTTTTTCAGCGTCACTGAGGCTTATTTATCCCTATGAGGTAGAATGGAATGAAGGAGCCATTCTCGATCATGCGATCCGTGTGCTTCACGGTCAATCCATTTACACCGCACCCTCGCTTGATTTTTCTGCTTTTGTTTATACGCCGCTGTACTATGTGGTAACGGCTGCACTGATGAAGATCGGTGCAATTGGCTTGTGGGCGGGGCGACTGGTATCGATCATTTCAACGCTGTGTACCGCGTGGTTCGCGGGAAAGATCGTTCGAAGAGAGACGGCGTCCGCGTTGCTTGCCTTCTCGGCAGGAATGCTCTATCTTGCCTTTTATCAAACGACCGGCTTCTTTTACGATATCGTCCGCATGGATGCGCTAGCCATACTCTTCGCTATTCTTAGTCTTTATGCTGCCTTGTATCTGCGGCGAGGATATGTTACAGCAGCAATTTTTATTGCTCTGGCCTATTATACGAAACAGCAAATGATCTTTATATGGCCAGGCATTACAGTCTTGTTATTCCTTCGTCAAAAAAAGGACGCACTTATTTTTGCAGTATTATCGATTGCCCTCCTACTTATAACGTTTGTCTCGCTTAATGGAATAACCCACGGCTGGTTTCAACGCTATACGATGACCATACCGTCTCTCAAAGCCGCTTCTGAGTTTTCCTGGATCACGGCATTGGAATTCTTTCCCAAGATCGTTATCGGTTCGTTGGGACTATTCACGTTTATTATAGTAGTTGCTTTTTTTACCATTAAGCGGGTATCGTTCGACCGTATTTTCTTCGCGTTGTGTATTTGCTATGTCCTTGCCATCTCCTCCGGGGCTATAAGCCTGGGAAATCCTGGCGGGTATTCGAATGTGATCATGCCGTGTGCGGCAATGACGGCCATTGTATTTCCAATTGCATTACATCGCATATTCGAGAAGATATCCGTCACAACAAGTCTTTCGCTTGTTTTGCTATTCCTCGGCTTTTTATCGTTGTGGTACGATCCACTCAGCCAAAAGATGTTATTTGCGAGCCAGAGGCAAAAGCATGCCGGCGATGAATTCATCGCAAAGCTGCGCTCAATGTCCGGCGATGTATGGATCCCATATCATGGATATATCAGCTCGTTAGCTGGTAAGCCGACACACGTTCACTTTATGGCGATGAATGATGCCTTGTATCTTGGCGATACAACGGCAAGGCGTTACCGGCACGAGATCGATTCGTCGCTTGCGGCACATCGTTTCGCCGCAATAATTTTGGATGAAGACAGCGTCTTTCATTGGGATTCGATCCCCCATTACACAAGATCGGAAGCTATCTTCGTGACGCCCAATGTTTTCCTCTCTCGAATAGGTAGCGCGCCCACTCGCCCGCAGTTCATTTATCGTCCTATACCGTGATAAAGACTTCCGGAGGGTTCACCATTCTCCTGCTTATCCTGATCGTTGCGATCTTCGCCGATCAGACCAGGTTCCTCTATACCTACCCTGTACCGGATACCGGAATGTGGTTCGGCGATGAATCGTGGACGATGCTCACCGTGCGGGCTTTAGCACACTCAGGAGTAGCAAGGGTACCAGAAGCATTAGGCTCTTCGCTTTCGCATTCTAATGGTCTTATTAATGGTAGCATATGGCTATCCGGACTTATCTATGGTGCGCCGGCGGTCTGGTTTTCAGCGTTGGCTACTCCGGTGGCAGTCGGTAGAACGATCACACTCGTCATCGCTCTGCTTTCCTGCGTTGTCGTGTTTCGCCTTCTTCGACGAATCGGTGCCTCATCCGGCAACTCGTGTATTGCTCTTCTTGCATTGATCGCGTCCGATGCCTTCTTTTTCTCAAGCCATAGTGCGCGGCTCGATGTAATAACCGGTTTCGCGATCCTATTGTATCTATTTCTCACTCTAAGGATATTTAACTCTGCGAATACTTCGCCTTCTTCATTTTTTTTATTCGGGTTTATAATAGTTGCATCTCTAACTATTTATGTGCACGTTCCAACACTGATCGCTCTGCCGGCCCTTTATTCAGCCTATAAATTCGGTGCATTAAGGAAATGGCAAAATACAGTTGCGACAGCCTCAGGAGCAGTAGCGGCAGTAGTAATTATCGTTCTTGCCTATTGGCTGTCCACGGGCTCATTCGATCTTTTGGGTAAGGGCTATAATCAATACTATAATGTGGCGAACTCGCTACCTGTATTACATCCATTTTCGTGGCAGGTACAGAAGATCAATACGATCGATCGAGCCATTCAGGTGTGGGATGTTGCATGGCCCGTCGTACTGCTGATCGTCATAGGGGTCGCCCTTCGTTTATGGAAACGAACGCCCTTTACCAAACTCGAGCTATTTATTCTCATAAATGTTTTTTTGATCGTCGTTTCGTGGATGCTCTTCGAAGGGCCTGCGGTATTTTATAACATCCACGTTCTACCCGTTCTGGCCGTCGCTGGAGGAATTCTCGTAGCTCCGGCATTCGGTAAGCCGCTACCAAAAACTACTTCGTGGAGCCTGGGTATTGCATTTACGGCGTTTGCTATCGTTACCATTATAACGGGAAATGATCGAGCTGAAGTTGGAAAACGACTAGTCTCCAGCAACGAACGTGCAATTCACACGCTTGTAGGTCCTATCGCATCATTCGCTTCTCCGCCGATCGTACTTACCGACGAACCCGCTGAAAATGAGATAGCCGGAATGCGGGGTGTTCGGCTCATGACCAATCACCTTCTTCTCTTCGGTGAAGAGAATAGGCCGCTTGCCGAGATCCTGAACGAGAAGCGCGTGGATTATCTTCTCCTTTACTCGACCGATCGATGGCACAGTCCATTCCGCCAGATAGCAGACTCGCTATATGAATTCGAGGGTGAACAAATAGGTACGCTTACGGACCAGGCCCGTACTTATAGCGAGCCACGGTGGAATGAGTTAGATACCTTACGCTTGTATAAAGCAAAGTGATGTCCCAGAAATATGGAAATAAGTTTGAGATCACTGCCGTATTACTGGCAGTAATGATCGCACTCGTTCTCCTATTTCAGGCTCGTTCGCTCTATATTTTCCCTCAACCAGATAGCGCCCGTTGGTGGGGAGACGAAACGCCGCAAATGCTGGAGCTACGCGCCGAAGTTCACGATGGTTATGCGCATATTCCTACCGCTTTAGGCTCCAGTGTAGCGATCACAAATGGGTTGATACGCGGTAACTCGTGGCTCGCCGCCGGAATCTATGGAATTCCGGCATCGCTCGTACCATCCTCCTATAGCATTGTCTCCGTTGGCAGGACCATCACGTTCCTGTTATCCCTGATATTGATAGCGGTATTATATCGAGTCCTTCGGCGCTTCGAAGTAGAGCGAGCGCTTGCGTTATTGGCAATTCTTATTCTCGTTACGACTCGGAGTTTTTTTATCGCGAGCCATGCAGCACGCCTCGATATAGCCGCTGGCGTTGCCGTGCTTGCTTTCGTGTGGTATTTATCTTCGCGGTATGATCTATTGCGTCAGGATCGTTGGATACCAGGCGCGGGATGGTTCTTCTTTTACGGTACCATTGCGCTGCTCTTTGCAACGCTTTCTATTCACTTGCTCACACTCCTTGCACTGCTTTCGATCTATACCCTCTGGCGCTTTCGGGCGTTACATCATCCAATAGTGATCGTAGCGGCACTGGGTGGCGTTGTGATCGTGCTTGCACTGTTGCTAACGATCTATGCTCTTTCAGGAGCGCCTGTTTCGCTATACAGTCCGTCAATCGCGTCCAATCAATTTCAAAGCGTCATTAGCGGCTTGCCTATTTTGCGGCCGTTCTCCCGTTCGGTACAGGTTGCAAATATTCTGGAACGTGTGCAAGGGTTATGGTCCGAAGCTCCTCAATTTCTTATTTTCTTAATAGGGGCGGTCATCATTATCTTCTCAAAGCGCAGGCAACATCCGGTAACCTCTGGCACTTCGTTTATCTTTGGGTCAGCGATCGTAATAGCAATTAGCTGGCTTCTGTTTCAAAGCCCTGCCCTCTATTACTATGTTCACGTGTTGCCGCTTTTCATCCTCGCCTTTACTATTGCTGTGGGATCAAGGCTTAATAAAGCCAGGCTCTCTCAATGGATCGCAACCGGCTTAGGAATACTGCTCTGCTACTGTTCGATAAGCGATGCAGTCACCGCCAAGGCAACGGCTACAATTATAGAGAACAACAATAAGGCGGCGCTTCACGCTGTTGTACAAGCGATCGATACCACTTCCGGGGCCAGGCCCACTGTGCTGGCTCAGAATCCGGCCATCGCTTACCTCGAGCATCAACCTAATGTTCGCCTTATCACCGCTCACCTGGTGAGCTTTCCGGTATCGAAACGTCCACTCGCCGATGTATTAGAATCCATTCCGGTACAATACCTTCTGCTGTATAAAGCACGCGATCGTTCGGATTATTCGCTCGATTATCACGACCTGAAACCGATCGCTGATAGTATTGGAAGTGTCATACTTCAAAAAAGCGGGATTCTCTTCGACGTTCACCGGGATTATTTCAATCCTGCAACGTTTTTGGATAGCGATACGAGTGCTATCGATACCCTGATATTATACCGGCTGCCCGTCCTTGCTCGATAAAGTAAGATCCATTCTGCTTAAAAGCGAAGAAGCCGTCTTCTTCGCACTGCTGACGCTTGCTTCGGCTGCATTCATGCTGGAGCTTCGCTCGCTCTATTCGACGCCCATTCCCGATTCCTATCTGTGGTGGGGGGATGAAAGCTGGCTTATGCTCGAGTTTCGGACGCAGATATTGCGCGGTGTTTTTCAGCATCCCTATGCGCTCGGTTCATCCCTTGCCCATGGCAGCGGTCTGCTCTTTGGTAACATGTGGATACCGGCGCTATTTTACGGCGTGCCTGCAGCGTTCGTCCCACCGGCAGCAATGGATATCGTTCTGCTCGGGCGCACTGTTACGGCGATCCTGGCCTTCACAGTGCTCGTTGTCGTGTATGAGTTTATTAGAAGATCGACCGCCGACCGCGTTCTCGCTATCTTTGGTACGCTACTTCTCGTTACCTCTCGTTCGTTTCTTTTTACAAGTCATTCGGCTCGCTACGATATTCTCACAGCGCTTGCAATAGTTATCGGTCTATACCTTTTATTGCAACGAGAGAGGCCCCTTACCGCAAAGAGTGCTTTTATTCTGGGGTTACTTATTGCAGCAACGTTACTGGTAACTGTCCATGTAACGCTCGCCCTTTCGATCTCTTCTATTTTGTTCATTCTGTACAGGGCGGAGAGTCGTAAGATCAACGTTGTGGGAGCCTATGTTGGTGGTGTCCTGGTATTTCTTGCGGTTCTCATTGCGATTACAGCGCTTCGAGGGCAGGCTACACTGTTTGGAACGTACACCAGTAATGCCTTTGCCCTTAACGTCCACGATATTCCTGCACTGCGTATCTATTCCCGTTCTGTACAAACGGCTAACTTTATTCAGCGTTGGAAGGCTATTACGACGTTAGAAATGGGGTATGTCATTGCATGCGCATTCATTGCCCTCATTACGATCTTGGCCTTATTGAGGAAGCAAAGCGTACGGCTTGGTCCCAAAGCCGTGTTGATACTGGCTACGCTGTTTGCATGGTTTGAATTTGAAAGCTCAGCGCCGACGAGCTACCTGATCTATATTTTGCCGGTCATGAGTCTGGCAATAGTTGCAGTATTCGCTCGTTTTATTCCCGAATATTGGAGAATTCCGCTCGTGGCGCTTGGCGGACTTGCATTATTTACATTTTCGCTTGCTGATATGCCCGGACCACATGGCCGTGGATATCGCCTCATGACCTCCAATTATCAGGCGGTCGGCGCAGCGTTAAATGAGATCGAACAAGCTGATTCGACGAAGCCGTTGGTGCTCGCATTCAATCCGGCAGTGCATGAGGTTTTGCGGGACTCCAACGTGCGCCTAATGACGACACATTTTATCGAATTTCCGGATACTTCGATGAGCGTTGACTCTCTTCTTCATAAAGAGGGTGTGCGATACGTTCTTATTTATCGAAGTTCGATCAAGCCGGATTATATGCGTGAAGTGAAGCCGATCTCAGATGCATTGCACCGCATAGGTACGCCGCTTTGGGAACGCCCCGGTTATTTCACCGATATTGGCCGCTCGTATTTCGAGGCAAACTTAGGATCGCCCGACACCCTGCAGCTATACAGCATCCATGACTGAACCACGGATCGAACGGCGATGGGAGCGAGTGCTATCCTCTGCGCTCGTGGTGGCGACGATCGTTGTGTTCATCACTCAATTACGTTCGGTTGCTGTTTTTCCCCAACCAAATTCCCTCCGTTGGTTTGGCGATGAGACCTGGCTTATGTCCGAGGCACGCCAACAAATTACTACCGGTGTCGTACGATATCCCCTCGCCCTGGGCTCGGTATTACAGCACGGCAAAGGCATGGTGCTTAGCATGACGTGGCTCTCTTCCGTGCTCTACGGTATTCCTGTTTGGCTAGCAGGGCATAATATCGTCGTGGTCGGAAGGATGGTAACGGCATTTTTTTCGGCGGGCTTGCTGATAGCGCTTTTTATTATCGCTCGTCGATTAGGTGCATCGCGTTTTTTGTCAGCCTCCTCCATACTATTACTCGCGTGCACAAGATCCTTCTTCTTTTCAAGTCACTCGGCACGGCCTGATATTCTGGCTGGTCTTACTATACTGCTATTCGTTGGTATCCTTACGCAGGAAGCATGGAAGAAAAGAGAGCATAGCTCAAAATGGTGGTTTGGCTATGGTGTGATCGTTACCGTGCTTGCGGTAACGTCCTCGATTCATCTGCTCACGTTACTTGTGCCAGTTGCCATCTTCTTTTTCGTTCGAATGGATGGCTTGAGACATATTAATACGATCGTGTCAGCGATCTCGGGCGCTCTCGTTGCATTGGCCTTACTGATTGGCGCCTACTATACATCCACCGGTAACCTTGCACTATTCGCGCATTCCACTGGCCACGTTCAGTTTAACGACGTTCTTACTTCCATTCCGATCTTTCGGCCATTTTCGAGATCCGTTCAGGTCGCGAATATTCTAATCCGCCTAAAAGAATTCTGGCTCGAAGCGCCCGTGATTTTTTTGCTCCCCGTTGTAGTTGCGCTCGCATGGCGCCGCACGTCCAACACTCATACGTTTGCAATAGCGACCGCCATTGTTTTTTTAAGCTGGCTTCTTTTGCAGGGTACGGAGATCAATTATCTCATTCACATTCTGCCCTTGCTGTTTGTTGCTCTTGCGATTGGCCTCACCCGTATTATCGAACATGTACGATGGGTGTCATTCGCACTCGTTATTTTTTCGGCGGTTTTTTTCGTTTTTGCCATACACGATAGCTCCGCGGCCCTTGAAAGCGGTTCGATCATCGACCGATCTAATAAGGAAGGCGTGGCGATGATAAAGGCTGATCTGCGCGCAGAGAGCGGCCCTGATAAACCATGCGTCGTTACGGAGCCGGTCACTCTTGCACGCCTATCGGATGATACCAGCATTCAAGTGATGACCGATCACTTCATTTCTTTTCCGATCCGGGAACAGCCGCTCGATTCGCTTTTTGCCCAGGAGCATGTAAATTATATCATGCTTTACAATTCGCCTACTTATCCCAAGATCCGGCCGAAAGATGATCCCTTTTACCAGGCCGTAAAGCGTTCATCACAACTGGTCGCGACTTATATTGGCACCAGTGGAGATATGGGGCGCGATTACTTTGACCATTCGAATTGGAAGGACACGCTTCTCTTATTCAAATTTCCTCGAGCGAAGTGAACTGGAAACGATTAGAATGGTGGCTTGCACTTGCTGGGGTTGCGATAGCAGCGGTCCTTTGGCAATACCGCCTGCGGTTTCCGTTCGATGACACATTCATATCATTTCGGTATGCGGAGCACCTTGCCTCTGGCGACGGGTTGGTCTGGAATATTGGTGGTCCGCCTACGGAAGGCTTTACCAATTTTTTATTCGTTCTATTACTTGCGGTGTCGCGCTTTTTTACTCATCACCTTCTAGCCGCATCACAAGCGTTTGGCCTCGCCTCGACAGTGATCAGCGGGATCCTGATCTATAATATTGTCGCTACTCTCCGCAATCAGTATGCTGGCCTGCTTGCCGTTTTGTTTTACTGGCTCACGCCGCTCACGTGGATCAATGCCATGAGTGGCATGGAGACGAGTGTCTTCGTCCTGTTCATCATTCTCGCGATCTTCTTCACTGCCCACAAACGGATCACGCTCGCATTTATTGCATCATTTCTCGCTACACTTACTCGCCCGGAGGGGGCAGCATTAGCGTTACTTATCATTATTGTAAGCGTTGCGAACGTTCGTACCGAGTGGAAGAGGATCACTCTGCGGTTTATTCTCGCCTTCGTCGTTCCCACGGCCCTCTATGCTGTTTGGAAATATAGTTATTTTGGCTCGCTTCTTCCCAATGCGTTTTATGTCAAAGTGCTAAGCGAGTCGAGCGCACACTTCCCGGGCCTTCAATATGTGCGTCTTTTTTTCACCTCCTCCATTATACTAATTATTGCATCGCTCGGAGCCCGATTGCGATACGATCGCGTCCTGCTCCTCTCCTCTTCGTGGGCAATATTCCTCCTGGTATTTTATCTTTTTGTGCTCCCGCTCGAGGGACTGTACGACCGATTTCTGTGGCCGGTCTTTGCGGTGTTGTGTATTACCGGTGCTGTCGGGATATTCGATCTTTCTCATCGGCTTCGCCGCACTTCGTTCGCATTTCTTGCGGCGTTTCTTGCTGTCTTGCATATCGTAACAGTGCTCGAAAGCCCGCGGACGCGGCAATCGCTCCAAGCGCATGAGGACGTGTGGGACGCCAGCATGGATAAGATCGTCATCGAACTAAAAGCATTACCACATTTCGATTCTATTACGCTTGCGTATGGGGATGCCGGATATGTGGTCTACCGCTCGGGAGTTCGGCATCTCGATCTTTTTGGCCTGAACGATACGAAGATCGCACACGCACGCACCAGAAGCGAACGAGCCGATGTCGTACGCCAGGAACATCCTGACCTAATGCTGCTTCCGATCGGGAGCGATAGCGCCGGTCATTACAGCCTGGTCGAAGATGCGTACGGCGTGGCTCGCGATAGCGAATTTGTGAGCGCTGCTACGATCGAAGCTTTCCCATACCCTCTCCTTCTTCTGCTCGATCCTAAGGGTAAATATTGGGCGGATCTGGAAACCTCAATATCGCGTCGTTCGAGTGAGCCCGGCAGCGGTTTGAAGCCGCCTGTTCCAATTCAACGTTGAACGCGATAGACCTCGTGGAGCGGAGTGCGATAGATTGATCGGAAGAGCAACGAATCACTTCGGACCGTCGCATAACCACGGCCGTCATAGGGAGGTATGCGATAGATCGCATACTCAATTCCATTCTGGACGAGATCAGCATGCTCCGCTTTAGCAGGAAAATCACTTATATGCGGATACATAGCGAGATACCCTGGCAGGCCGATCTCCGGCCATCCTCCGGACTGTCGTGGCGTTGTATAGCGTAATCCTGGAAAATAAAGATCGAAATCATCGGAGTATATATGCTCTGCATCTGCTTCGGAATGAACGCCAAGTCGATCTTCTAACTCAGCATACCGTTCGATGCGCCCTCTCGATACGTTCGAGAAATAGAATAACCCACCAAGGCCAACCATGATGGATAGGATTATGATGGCGAGTACGAGTCCCGTGCGCTGAAGGAGCCTCGATCGCTCCAGCAGGACTTGCACAATATACATGGCACACAGCGCCACGACTGGTATGAGCACCGCTACGTCGCGAGGACTGCTGCCGGCGGAAGTGATCACGAGATAAAGAAACGATCCGGCGACGACAATTGCCCACGTTCTTCGCCCACGACCTGTTCTGGCCTGCACGATCAAAAAAATAAGCAGCGGCAAAATGAACGCCGCACGGTCGATCAGTCCGTTGAAGCACGCGTGCAGAAAGTCGATGGGGTTATCGAGAATAATGCTCAGCACCGTTTTGCCGCGCAAGTCGGGCGGGTTGTTCCAGTCCATCCCATGGATCGTCTTCCATACATTGAAGACCTGGGCATTCTCAAAAAATCCGTGGCCAGACCACACCTGCACCAAGCCTTGCAAAAGAATGAACGGGAGAACGCCCAGCACAAAAGAAAATACGGTCCGTAAATTTTTACGCTCCATCCCCAAGAGAACGAGAAGGATCGCACACGCCAGGACGACGATATGACTCCGAAATAAATATCCAATTCCAAATGCAGCCCCGGCGAATAATACTGCTCTATTACCTCGCGAAGAAAGTAGCAAAACAAAACCCCAAAGCACCGCAAGAGCCGCCAGAAAATCGGGAGTGGGGCTTAGCATGGGTCGCACAACCTGTGGCGCGAATAATACGAACGGAAGCGCGATCAAAGACGCATTCTCGGGGAGGACCTGTCGTAACAGCCGCCAGGAAAGAATTGCATACAGCGACGCCAGAGCGATCTGCACCAGAAGCAAGGTGAGCACCGGATTACCGGTGACTTCGGCCAGCCGCAACGCAAGCGGATAACCGATCGGAAAAAAGCCGTTGTAGAATGTTTCGGGATGAGCGAACGAGAGCCGCTCGGCTTGCCAGCGAAGAGGAAAAACGTCGTTGCTCAGAATAGCGAAATGCGAGAGCGAGGAAGCTACGAACAACACCACACTGTAGGCATACGGCCAGTAGCGGAAAGCGCGAGTATTAGTGGGCAAGCGGATCAACGGAAACTCTTTACTACTAATTTACGGATGAAACGTAGTTGAACGTTTGTGTTTGGTTGAAGGACGCATTCTAAGTGGCGTACCCCGAACTCGCCCAACAATCTTTTACGATCATTACGAAGCAGCGACTCTCATCGTTACGATCGCCGGTTGCCACGCACTGGCCGGTCGTGCTCGCTCTTATTCTCGGAGCTGTCGTACGGCTTGTCGCGCTTGGTACTCATTCGTTACTCCTCGACGAGTCGTTCGTCGCCGTGGGCGCTCGCGATATACTGCGCAACCACACCCCGATGTGGGATGCGATATCGAACGCTCCGTTCGTCTGGATGGTGGCACAGCTTATCGGTTTGCACGGGCTGTCGAATGACGCACTCGTCCGCCTTCCAGCTGCCCTCTTCGGAATAGCTTCGATCTCGGCAGTGTATTGGTTAGCGCTCCGCCTGTTCGATCGTCGTATCGCAGGGGTATCGGCTCTTCTCTTCGCGCTTCACCCGTTCGCCGTTGCCTTCAATCGCATTCTTTTTGCCGACACGTTTCAAGTCTTCTTTATCCTCGTCGGATGGATCGCATTCGATCGGTTAGCACTGGATCGAACGATCCGGTGGCGGTTGCTCGAAGTTTTCCTGTTGTGGGCTGCGGCATTTTTGATGAAGTATAATGCGGTCGTCCCTGGTGCCTTGTGGCTTGTTGCCGGTACGGTGATGGGCCGTTATACTGTTCGCGCAGCCCTCGTTGGCTTTATTGCAATGACAGCCGGAGCGATCGTCACCCTGCTTATCTGGCCGTACGATGCCCCCGTCTGGCTGGGCGCCTTTCTCGATAAAGGCGGAGCGTATAATATCGTCTGGGCGGCACAGTACTATTTTTCGAAATTACATCTCGTTGTATTCCAGGCGACCGAAGTGCTTCTTATCGCAGCACTACTAATAGCATTTCGAGTAAAAGGACGGGAAGGAAGGGTGATCGGGCAACTCGTCGTATTCGCCGTGCTTAACTTTATTACCCTTGTTCTGCTCGGGCGGACCTTCGAGCGATATTTACTCATCACCGTACCAATTGGCTGCATCCTGCTTACGATGGTCGTTCTGGAAATGTGGCGAGTTGCACGCGCATTGCCGGAGAAGATCCTGTGGCGAATTGCATCGGCCCTTATTGCCGTATTGTTTATCGTTGGAACAGTACAAGCGTACACCGCTTATTTCGATTATTTGTCAAACGATGTCGATCGAACATCACTTGCAAGGTCGGTATTGCAATTAGAGCAACGAGGAGCACGCGGATTCTGGCTTATATCGGAGCCGGTCGGCGCTTACTACCTCGGATTTACGCAGCATTATTCCCGGGCTGTTCGCGGTAATTTGGATGGCGAATGCGCGCGCAATAATTATTTCGAATGGTCGGCAATACCTTACTCCGACGAGTGGACATCCTACGGAGTGCAGGAAATACGCACGATGGCGCGGCGATGGGGCATTAAAAGAATACTGCTGCACCCATTTGAATTTCGTGACTCCGCCCACATCGTTCGGGACGTCGATAATGCGCTTCCACACGCTCCGGCAATTAATTACCTCACCAGCGATACGGTACGAACCGGAGATGCTCTCATCATGCAATCCGGACTAATGGATATAGCCGGAGAGCCGATCCTCGAGAAAATTTCTGCCGAAAGCACCCCACCGTTCATCCGCTCGTTACCTCTCTCGAGATTTAACGTGTATCAATGTTATCGTCCTTCGGGACTTCCCTCAAACACCGACACCACTCTCGACCCCATTCGGGCCGGAGCGTGGGTGTTGGTTCGGAAATAAAAATGTACGATATTAGACATAACCTTTCGATCGTTCGTGTGTCTTAATAAAGTGAAGGCATTTGTACTATTGCTCGCATTCGTGATCGCGGTTTTTGCCGGTGTACCTGCGTTTGCCCAAATCTCGAGCCTTGCTTTTGATCCGAATTGCTACCAACCCACGATCGGGACACCCGGAGAAATCGATACGATAATGGGTGACTACAAGGGGCAGCAGTTAGGAGGCGGAATGATAAATATTGGACCCTCTCCTCTCGACCCTCACGGACCAGGAAGGCTAATGTTTACGGGGCTGTCCGCCGATACATCCTTTTCGATTGTGAACATGGGTCCATCCTTCGATCCACACAATATGAACTTCACAACATTGAAAGGATTCTTGCGCGGAAGCACAATGCTTCTGGGACATTTTCGATCCCCGCGATATTGGGATATTTATTGCGCGGATTCCCTGGGGAATACAATGTGGCGTCCGAAAATCTTTCTCCAGGATTCTCTTGGGAATTATGACATCGATCGTTATGAGACACTTAATTTTACTCGAAAGATTCTATATGGAGCGGGAAGTCCTAAAAGACCTTACCACGCATACGTGACGAGCGACTCTGTCGAGGACCTCGTCCTTTTATACGGCTATCACACTGATTTCACACATGACTCGTTGTTCTTCGCGCACTTTAAGGGTGGAAATCTTCTTGATCGAGCCGGACAGTTAGTCTATCCAGAGGACGAAGTGTATTTCGATAGTGCACATTCTTATAACCATAGCTTTTCTCCTCCAGACTATACATATTGTGCCGATTTTCGCGGCAGTGGGCGAGTGGATTGTGTTGCGACCAATAATAATGGTGACCTATTCTACTATAGAAATGACCCTCCCTTTGACTTAAAGCGATTCGCTAGCTCAATGAAGGATACTTTCTTTTCAGCTGAAATAGAGCCGCGAATTCACCAAGGGAGTAACTGGGGTTTCATTGGTTTGACAATGAAAGCTTTCGCTAAGTCGAATGATCTAACCGCTCCGACGGATCTTCTTTTGTATCTCGATTCAGGGGCTGGACAAATTAGAATTTTTCGAGGTTCATCTTCTTTCGGCTCTCATCGACTTACATTGGACAGTACATACACTCTTGAAAGCCCCTTATACTATGACCATAACACATTCCCCTACGAAGAATGGGGTACGCACGGATTAAAAGATTGTGGGGACATGACCGGGACTGGCAATAATGTTCTCTATGTCGGCGGGTTAGATTTTTTGACCGGAAATGAAAATTTCTACGTTTTGGGTGATGCGATTGACGACAAGATCGATATGTATTTTGGCGGATACATGGTTGGCGGGACGCTCGATACCTGTACACTCGATAACGATGGGCTTCAGGATGTAGCGATGGGAGATCCAGGATACAATATGGATAACAAACTTTCGGGTGATGATAAAGGGACGGTTCGTTTTATTCATGGCTCTCGTAAAATACCTGTTCGCCTGAACCTCAATATCGTTCGCGAACGGCATCCCGAGTTAGAAGGCAACCTTACGGTTGCACCGAATCCTTGTTCTTCGCATACCGTCGTGACGTGGGAGTCGGCTTGCAGTGGCAGTGTGAACGTACGCCTCATCGATCTGCTGGGCCGCGTCGCATTCGAAGAAACACGCCGCACTACCGGTAGCCTCGAAAGCTTCAGCCTCGACATTCCACCGCTCCCTGCCGGCGACTATGTGTTACAACTCATTCAAAGCCCGTGCACGCAATACGCGAAAGTGGTGATCGCACCATAACGAGAATCGAGATAAGCGCTCTGTCGTCCTCCGGACTTACCTCTATTTTCGAATCACATTTCCAGCGCTAAAGCGCTTCGCTATACCTCTGACGTGCTCCGCACTCCATCCTGCCACGATCGACCGAACCGAAGTCCGTTAGGACGACCGAAGCATAGCGAAGGCCTTCAGGCCTGGAAAATATTGCGTCCCCTGAATTCAAAGTCCGGTAGGACGACAGACACGTGACGGTTGGCAAGATTCTGTCGTCCTCCGGACTTGTGTCTGTTTTCGCATCATATTCCCAGCGCTGAAGCGCTTCGCTAAGCTTCTGGCGTGCTTCGCACTCCATCCTGCCACGATCGACCGAACCGAAGTCCGTTAGGACGACCGATGCATAGCGAAGGCCTTTAGGCCTGGAAATTCGGCAACCCACAAAGCATTTAAGTCCGCCAGGACGATAGAGATTAGCGAAGGCCTTCAGGCCCGGGGAAAAACGACAGGGAAATATATGATACGTTGTATTTTTGTATCGGTCTTCCCATTACGAACATGGCACAATCCTACACTTCCCTTTTTATCCATCTGGTTTCTCACACTGCAAATAATATTCGCATACCACCCGATGTGGAAGAGCGACTCTATCCATATATCGGAGGGATCATCAAAAAAGAGATCGGCTCACCGATAGCGATCAACGGCATGGACGATCACATTCACGCACTGTTCTCGCTTAAAGCCGACATATCCGTATCCAAAGCATCACAACTCATTAAGGGAAATGCATCCAAATGGTTAAACGAGACCTTCGATTGGCGCGAGCGATTTCATTGGCAGGAAGGGTATGGAGCATTTAGCGTAGGGTTGTCGAGTGTTGAACGCGCTAAATTCTACATCCAGCGCCAAAAGGAGCATCATAGGAAAATAACCGCACGTGAAGAGTGGGATCGGTTCGTAAAGGAGCACATCAAACAATTACAATCGATATAAACAGGCGAGGTTCTGTCGTCCTCCGGACTCATATCTATTTTCGAATCGTATTTCCAGCGCTAAAGCGCTTTGCTATGCATCGGTCGTGCTCCGCACTTATCGCGCGGCGAGCTTTTAGTCCATTAGGACGATAGAGATTAGCGAAGGCCTTCAGGCCTGGGAAAATCGGCAACCCACAAAGCATTCAAGTCCGCCAGAACGATAGAAGCATAGCGAAGGCCTTCAGGCCTGGAAATCGAAATAGGAAAGAATTTAGAGTCCGGCAGGACGACAGATTTCTACGCACGACGGTTCTGTCGTCCTCCGGACTTACCTCTATTTTCGAATCTCATTCCCAGCGCTAAAGCGCTTTGCTATGCATCGGTCGTGCTCCGCACTTCATCCTGTCACGAGCCAACTGAATCGAAGTCCGTTAGGACGACCGAAGCATAGCGAAGGCCTTCAGGCCTGGAAAATCGGCAACCCACAAAATATTTAAGTCCGTTAGGACGACAGAGATTAGCGAAGGCCTTCAGGCCTGGAGGACGACAGATACCTATCGTGACCGGAACTCCGGCATAGGTGCCTATGTGTTCACTATCGTTATTAACACCAATGAGTAGCTAGCTTACGCCGGCACGCATTGCTGTTCGCGATCCTTGAAACGCGACGAACATTTTTCCAGAGAAGGCCCCATTAATGAACGAAATTCAAAACACAAAATCAAAATAATTTGATAAATTGATTCATAGTCTATGTTCGCACGCACACGTGGAGCGAACAGGACTCATGGATACGATTGTTTACAGTTACTCTTCACTCGCACTACCTGGACAATTGACTCGCTCCACGACGATATACTGCGAACCGGTATGATGAAACGTTACGTAACGATCTGGTCTCTGCTCCTCCTTACCACGGTTGTTCTTTCTACTTTGACCCGCCCCGAGATCGCTCAGGCAAAAAAACTGAAGGTCTACTCGCTGCCAAAAACAATTGCAGCCGGGCAAATGGGTATCATCGTATTTCAGAATCCCGATCCGGAGCATCCCAAATCGCAGTCGAAATGCACGGCAGAGCGGCTGATCGCCTGGGTGAAATCCGATATTCCGATCCTTCGCATCGAGCAGAACGGCAAGCAGGTCTGGATGCCGCTGGGGTCATATCAATCGGTTGGCGATTCCTGTATTGCGACCTTTATGGCGCCGGTAACGCTCGAAGAGGGCAAAGCGACGCTATTCTTGGTCAATGGCTCCGACCCGAGCATACCGTATTACTTCAATGTACAGAAAAAAGTTGAGACTAAATTAACCACCGTCGAAGGCGGTACGATCAAGCCACTTACCAATTTCAAGATCGTCGGCGATGGATTTGTACCGGAAGGTATCGTCGATGAGAAAAAAGCCCGCGAAGAATTGGAAGCAAATATCGGTCTCAGCAAGCTTACACCGGCCCAGCAATGGACAGCCGTGAATCATCGTATTATGAAGGACTGGGATAAACTGTCTGAAGGTAATTTTCTTTATCTCGAGCAAAACGGTAAGACCTGGCGCAGTTTTGTTGAAAGCTGTGGCCTTTCCCCTGCTGGGATGACGCTGGAATTCGCCGCACCACCGGACATTCAGCCCGGACTGATCACCCTGACGCTCGGTATTCGGATGAACAATGCGGAGATTGCGAAGACGAATCCGATCACAGCAACGGTAACCCCGTGATCGGGAATTGATGCTATTGTTCAGCTAAAAAAATATATTCGAAAATAGTACGCGGCAAGGACAACGAATTCCGCCCGGGCGGAGTTGAGCAGGAAACCTAAAAGCACGGATCGTTTAAATACACTCTTTGAAAATTTTGTGACCCGTTTTATTCTGACAGTAGTTGGGTTGGCTGTTGTCCTGGCAGTAATGGCTCCGCTTGCCGCCCAGGCCCAGAAAGGTCATACGAAAAAGAAGAGACCGCACAGCAAATTAGTCCCTGCCGATACGATCCGTAATCATTTGCCAACGGATACGGTCGGGATCGTTAATGGTGAGATCATCACCTATCGCGATTTTAATTCGATCATGGCAGGGTATCTTAGAATCTTTACCCAACGTTCGCATAATGATGTGGTGACCGATAGCCTCTATTCCGTGATCGTTGACTCTGCCTGGGACCGCGCCGTAAGCGATATCCTGACGGAGGAAGAGATCGGCAAGCGACGGATCGCAATGACCGACGCCGAGATCAAGGACTCGCTGATAGAACATCCGCCGGAATTTTTACGCCGGCAGTTTTCGGATTCGACCGGTGAGTTTCATCCGAGCTATATGTCGCAAGCTATGAACGATCCGAGAAATGACAGCATCGTTCATATCATCATCGAAAGCGAAAAAGTACGATTGGAAACGGAGCGGCTAATGCAAAGTATCGCTCCGCATGCCGCTACTGCATCCGAACGTGAACGAGCGTTCGAGGCGTGGCTTAAACGAGCGAAACTTACAGCCCATATTATTGATAACCGGTTACGTTTTGGATTTTATTGATCTGTGACTCATCCAACGCACGAACACTTTGAAGCGCTAGAGCCACCGAGGATCGAAGCAGAAGAGCTATTCGAGAACGATCCGAAGCGCGATCGCAAATTGCCCAAGCGGCGTCTGGCCCGGGAGCGGGTTATGCAGATGCTATACGCCAATGAGTTAGGTGGCAGCGATCTCGACCTATTATTTAAGGAATTGGTCGAAAAAGATCTTACCGAAGCGGATGAGCGCGCCGCATCCGGAAAGCCGAGTTCAACCGTAACCGAAGGCGAAGAGCCAAACGGTGCTCTTACCTTCGCTCGCGATCTGACGTTCGCCCTGGTGAAGCATCGCGAGGAAATCAATAACCTCATTACGGGCAAATTGCAACGTTGGGATATTAGACGCGTTGCTTTGATCGACCGGCTGCTAATCCAGATCGGTATCACCGAGTTGCTTTATTTCCCAGAGATCCCACCGAAAGCAACGATCAATGAGTTGATCGAAATTGCAAAGGATTACTCGACGGACGAAAGCGGTAAGTTTATCAATGGCTTATTACATGCCGTGATGACGCACCTTCGTGAGACCGGCGAGCTAAAGAAATCCGGTCGTGGCCTTATCGGAGACCGGCCAATGAATGGCGAAGCGAATGAGCCACCGATAGCGACTAACGAATGAAGCAGTCGCAGCCTTTTTCGTGGAAAGTAATTGCATCGTGGGCGAGCTTCGACTTCGCGATGGGGTCATTTTCGACCGTCATGGTAGTCTTTGTCTTCCCGATATACTTCCACGATGTCATCGTGCAGAACGGCCACGGCGATGCTTACTGGGGAAACACCGTCTTCGGTTCGATGCTGCTGGTAGCGCTTATCACCCCGCTGCTTGGCGCGATGGCGGATGTCCTCAATAATAAGAAGCTCTACCTCGGCATTTTTGCATGGACGGTAGTACTATGTAGCGCATTGCTCTACTTTATGAAACCAGGAATGGTATTGCCGGCTGCGATACTCTTCTTACTGGCCAATGCCGGCTATGAAGGTGGACTTGTTTTCTACGATGCCTTCCTTCCGGAGATAACTACACCGGAAACATTTGGAAGAATATCGGGCCTCGGTTTTGCCTGCGGCTATATCGGATCACTTGTGATCCTGCTTGCTTCCATTCCATTTCTTAATGGTGCCAGCAGCCAGACCTTTCTCTTAACGGCCGCTGATTACGCGATCTTTACTTTGCCACTCTTTTTATTCGTTCCAGAACACCGCAAAACCACCTTTACTCATATCAGTTTTGGTGGACTCGTAAAGCAAGGGTTTGGCCGACTGGCAACTACGGTGAAGAATATTCGCAAGTATCCGAACATCACCAACTTCCTGCTCGCCTTCTTTCTGTATAACGATGGCATATTGACGGTGGTAGCCTTTAGCGGTATCTATTCAAAAGGTACCTTGCATTTTACATTGATCGAACTTGCCATCTTTTTCGTGATGATCCAGATCGTGGCGGTGATCGGTTCGCTTATTTTCGGTCGTATCGCAGATCGTATTGGCCCGAAACGAGCCATACAGATCACGCTTATTATTTGGATCGTCGTTGTAGCATTGGCATTCTTTGCTACCACCAAATCGACCTTTTATGTCGTTGGTGCACTTGCGGGAATTTCCCTTGGCTCGAGTCAGGCGTGCTCGAGAAGCCTTATGGCGCTGCTCACACCTTCCGAGCATACGGCCGAGTTCTTTGGATTTTATGACGGTTTCGCTGGCCGGGCAAGCGGTATTATCGGACCGCTGGTGTTTGGGAGTCTTTCAGATATGGGTGGTCAACGAATGGCCATTCTCACGGTAGGCCTGTTCTTCGTTGGAGGTCTCCTTTTACTAAGAAGGGTCCGGGAAAGCAACCACGAACGAACCGAAGAGAAATTAGAAGCTGCAATCGCTTAGGCTGCGTCGTTGCCAAGCAGTCGGCGCCGAAGCATTTCCAAGGCTGCTGCGGCAGCCCGTTCGCGATTCCCTACTCGACCAAAATCTTGTTGTAATTTTTTGGTAAGCGTTGGAGCATTGCGCTCGGCAAGTGCGATCCAAATAGTACCGACCGGTTTTTCCTTTGTCCCCCCATCGGGGCCAGCGATGCCGGTTACTGCGATGGCGAAATCGGAACCGAGCTTTTCCAGTGCTCCTTCCGCCATTTCGATCGCTGTTTCTTCGCTTACAGCTCCGTGCTCGATAAGCGTAAGTTGCCGAACACCAAGTTCTTTGATCTTAACGTGATTATGGTAGGCAACGATACTACCATAAAAGACTGTACTGGCTCCATCAGTCTCGGTGATCTTCGACGCAATAAGCCCACCGGTACAACTTTCCGCCGTTGCGAGCACTTTCGATCTCTCGGTAAGAAGCCGAACGACTGTTGCAGCAAGCGTTTGATCTTCAGTGCCTAATACATATTTTCCCGCTCGCTCACGGATGATAGCCTCAACTCGATCGATCTCTTTGTTTACCGTCGCAGTACTTTTACCGTGGCTTGTAATGCGCAATCGAACACCCTCTGCTCGGGGAAGGAATGCGAGGATCGTGCTCTTTTTCAAAAATGTCTTGGGATCGCCTATCTTTTCAGCAAGAGATGACTCACCAATTCCTGCTGTGATGATCGTTCTGTGCTTGATCGCTTCGAGCTTATTCTTATACTTATGTTTAAGGAATGGAAGGACGCTACCGGTCATCAAAAATTCCATTTCCTGTGGGACGCCGGGTAAAATGATATATGTTTTACCAGCATTATAGAAGAGCAATCCTGGTGCGGTGCCACGGTCGTTCTTCAATACCTGAAAACCTTCCGGGACCATCGCCTGGGATATGTTCGACTCCGGCATTTTATCGTAGCCTAACTTCGCAAAGCGCGCTTTCACTGCTTCGAGCGTTGGCTTATGCAGCTTTAATTTTTTCTTGAAAAATGTAGCGACCGCTGCTTTTGAAATATCATCGTGCGTGGGGCCAAGTCCTCCAGTCGCAATAACAACATCCGCCTCTTTCCACGCACGACGAGATGTTACAATTATCTCTTTAGCATTATCGCCAATGGTATTAACTCGAGTAACAGGAACTCCTAACGCCCCAAGCTCCCGGCCGATCCAGGCCGCATTCGTATTGACGACCTGGCCGATCAACAGTTCATCTCCTATCGAAATGATCTCAGCGTTCATGCTAACGAATAAAATACATTATAAGATGAGCTGCAATATTGGCATAGATACCCGCCACTGCATCATCCAACATGATGCCGGTTCCTCCATGTTTTCGCTCGAAATACCGAGCTGGCCAGGGTTTAAGCACATCAAACAGTCGGAAGAAAAGGAAGGCGGCGATCGTAAAGCGAAGATCGCCAATAAAGCTCCAGGAAATGAGTGCCATCCATTGGCCCAGTACTTCATCGATCACGACAATGCCTGGATCCTGCTTCTCCAGTGTACGTTCCACGATACCGCCGGACCAAATGCCAATAAAAAGAACGACCACCGATGCAATAGCAAGGATACCGGGAGCCTGTAAAACCGGAATGAAATAATAAAGGGCCGCGGCAACTAAGCTGCCGACCGTGCCAGAACCGACCGGGGAAAGACCCGAATAAAAGAAGCTTCCAATGAGAAGAGCAAACCAGGGAACACGATGCAGATTTTGAGGTGGCGACCAAATTCGCGATCGCGCTTTTCGAAGCCAATCGAAACGTTGCGGCTTTCGTTCGTTATTAAGCACTTCGTTAAATGGTCTCCTGACCCCCTAAAACATAACGGCGAGCGGCAGCCCGGAGCACCGACCAGTTATCGTAGGTATACATAAGAGCAGAAGAGAATGTCAGTAGCGTTACTGCGCCCATCCCCCATAGAAGGACATTGTGAGCGACGATCGTCCATCCAATAGTTTTTAACTGATCCCCAAACATTCCGCGCGTTGAGACCAACGCAACCAGCAGGATAACGATGAATGTCATTTGCACGAAGGTTTTGACCTTCGCCGAGTAACTGGTCTTGATAGGAAGATCGAGCGCATCACCAATAATACGAAATACTGTGAGGTAGATATCACGAGCCAAAACAACCAAAACCATCCACCACTCAATATAACCAAGCCAAGCGAAAGCAATAAATGCCGCACTCGTAAGCAGTTTATCGGCAAGCGGGTCGAGAAAAGCACCGAGGCGAGAAACGAGGTTCATTCGGCGCGCGATATGCCCATCCCACCAATCGCTAATGGCAGCCACCGCAAAAACGATCGCAGCCCAGAAGAACTGCGGCGGATCCGTATAGACCATCAGCAGTAAAAAGACCGGTGCAAGCACGATCCGCAAAACGGTCAATTGGGTGGGAAATCGCATAGACAGAAGCTTGAGGCTATACCAAGAACAGCCCGTCTGACAATAAGAATTCTGCCACGTTTCAAGCCGTTTTGGCCACATTGCGGCGTAATCGAGCCACAAAAAAGCCATCACAGGCAAGCTCTACGGGTCGAGTCCGAAGAAGATCTTCTACGAAGAATTCGAGGTATTTCGCGGTAAACCAGTCGATTTGCCGTTCACCTTCTTCTTTCAGCAACGAGCAGGTTGCATAGAGCAGTACGCCACCGGGTTTAACAAAACGGAGATTCTCCTCGAGGATCGAACGCTGCTTATGCACGAGTTCTTCAAGCATTCTTTCGGTAAGGACCCATTTTATGCCGGGATTCCTGCGCAACGTCCCTGTTCCCGTGCACGGCACATCGAGTAAGACGAGGTCGAACCATCCTTCCTTATCAGGTCCCAGGCGTTTCTCCCGTTCATCGTTCTTGACAATGCGAACATTTTGCGATCCGCTGCGGCGCAGTCGTTTCGAGAGTTCATCTAATTTTGAGTCATCGGCATCGGTTGCAAATATCTCTCCTCGGTTCTTTAGCAACGTCGAAAAATGCAGCGTTTTACCGCCGGCACCAGCACACGCGTCTAATACTTTGATTGCAGTCTTATGGATCTGCGCGAAGGGAGCTACAAGTTGGCTACCTTCATCTTGCACCTCAAACTCACCGCGACGGAACGAGTCGAATCCGAATACATTAGTGCGTTTGGTCAGTACAAGAGCATTTTCCGCGATCGTCGAGAACGTCGTTTCACAGTTTTGCTTAGCAAGCTCTTCACGAAGCTTTTCCCGCGTTGTAAAAAGAGTATTGGCTCGCAATGCGGTCGGTGCTTCGCCGTTCAAGGCTTCCAGTATGCTTTCCGTATTCAACTCCGCATATTCTTCCGCGATCCTCTTAACGAACCATGTTGGAAAGGAATAGAGTATTCCAAGTCGTTCAAAGTTTGAATAGGTGCTTAAGCGATCCTCTTCTTGGGAGGGATCAGCAATGACCTTCAGTGCGTCCAAAGATAAGGAGTACTTTGAAAATTGAGTGGCAACCTGATCTGGCGATTGGCCCCCGAATACGATCGCATAAGCAGCAACTACGCGATCGGAAGTTATGACTTTATCGTCATAGCTATTTTCAACAAGCGCTTCCAGTCGTCGCCAATTTTTAATCGTACCAAAATAGGTGTCAGCAATGAACCGGCGATCTTTCGCGCCCAAATACCGCCGATCCTGAAAAAAACGGCGAATGATGAGGTCCGCAGGGATGATAGGATTTTTCCGAAATTCGGAAAATACTTCGACTATGTGACCGTATAGGCTTTGGGGGCTCATGTTTATTCAACAATTGGGCGCTCGGCTAATGGAACGCGAGGCATGGCAGTGAGTGAAAGATCGGCAATATGCCCGCGCTCGAGCTTTAAAGCGCCAAGCATTGCGATCATCGCAGCATTATCGGTAGAAAAAAGAGGTCGTGGTACGAAAAAACGCATACCATGTCTGGTACATTCGTTTTTAAATCGTTCGCGCAATTCCGAATTGGCGCTAACTCCTCCGGCACAAACAATATCGCGGACCGAGTGAGCCTTGGCGGCTTGCACTGCCTTCGATACCAGCACATCGACCATCGCGCGTTGAAATGAGGCTGCAATGTCACGCCGCATTTCCACGGTCACATCCGATTGCTTTTTAAGCCAATAAAGTACCGACGTTTTAATACCACTAAAGCTAAAATCATAATTGGATTCGCCGAGAAGAGCTCGCGGAAATTTTACGAACTCCGGGTTTCCCTCTTTTGACATCGCATCGATTTGAGGTCCCGCCGGATATTCGAGTCCTAACATTTTGCCAACCTTATCGAATGCTTCGCCGGCGGCATCATCGAGCGTCTCACCAAGGAATTCATAGGAGCCTACGTCGCGAACGCAGAGCAGCAAGGTGTGACCACCCGAAACAATAAGTGCAATGAAGGGAAGAGACGGTTTTTCCGATTCCAATAGCGCACTAAAAATATGCGCTTCGATATGATGTACCGCAATGAGTGGAATATTCAGGCCGAGCGATAACCCTTTTGCAAAATTGAGGCCTACTAAGAGAGACCCCATAAGCCCCGGCGCATAGGTTATGGCAACCGCCGTTAAATCATTGCTTGAAATCCCAGCCCGGGAAAAAGCCTCTCGTACGATCGGCATCATGCTCCGGACGTGTGCTCTGGAAGCAAGCTCCGGTACCACGCCTCCAAACTTATCGTGAAAAAATTGAGACGAAACGACCACAGATCTGAGATCTCCATTTTGGAGTATAGCGGCACTGGTTTCGTCGCACGAACTTTCTATACCAAGGATCGTGGCATTACCGAGAGTATACGCGTCGCTTGTCACTCGATCACCTCAACACCACTATCGTTCTCTGCTTCCTGATTCTCATCGTCGTTCGCCGACTCCTGGAGAGCTTTGTCTTTGAAATAATTTACGACAGCCTTCATCGCTTTTAGCCCGATCGCAGTCACTAATTCCGGTTCCGATGCTACCTTTACTCCTTCCACAGAGCCAAAGCGCTCGAGAAGCTTGATCGCAGTTTTTTTGCCGACGCCGGGAATCTCCGTAAGTTCTGTTTGTATTGTTCGCTTTTCGCGAAGCTGGCGATGGTACGTGATAGCAAAACGATGTGCCTCATCCCGGATATGCTGCAACACTCGTAGGCTGCTCGAAGAACGAGGAAGCACGAGTGGGTCGGGAGAACCGACCGGATACAACTCCTCTAAACGTTTTGCAAGACCAAACGCCGGAATATCTGTTAGCTGCAATTCCGTAAGTACTTCATACGCACTGGAAAGCTGCCCCTTGCCGCCATCAATAACGATGAGATCGGGCAATTCTGTCTTTTCGTTAAGCGCACGGGCATATCGGCGCTTTACTACTTCCCGCATTGCAGCAAAATCATCGTTGCCTTCGACCGAGCGAATACGATATTTCCTATATTCCGATTTCTTCGGCTTTCCATCGACAAAAACGACCATCGAACTTACATATTCACTACCTTGCAAATGAGAGTTATCAAAGCATTCGATGCGGCGCGGCGGCTTTTTAAGATGAAGGTCTCGCTCCAATGCTTTGAGCACGTGGGGAATGTGATCGGCTTCCTTCATTTTTTGAAGCTTGATCTCCCCGAGTAGGAAACGAGCATTCGCTCGTACCATCTCCATAAGTTTCGCCTTTTCACCGATCTTCGGGTGGACCAATTTGGGAGGTTTCATTGCTCCCGCTTCTTCATCTACCGAAAGCTCGCGGGCACGTCGGCCAAGCCAGGCCGATAAGGTGTCTTCATCTTCCAATTCTAATGGAAGCAGTATCTCTTCCGGAATATAATCGGTGATAGAATAAAACTGCTCGATCAACGCGGCGAGAATTTCTGTGTCTGCCTTCCCCTCGATGTTCGAAAAAAAGAAATGCTGCTTGCCAATGAGTTTGCCATCGCGCACTTTAAAAACAATACCACAAGCATCGTCATCTTCATGAGCCAAAGCAAAAATATCGCGATCGATCTCCTCTTCCCCGACCACTTTTTGCTTACTTACATAGTCCTGAAGTAGCTGCAACTGATCGCGAACTTTGGCAGCATCTTCGAAGCGCATTTCCTCGGAAAGCCGCTGCATATCAGCCTTGAGCGATTGCTCGACCTCGCGTGTGCGGCCAGAGAGTAACTTGCGTACTTTTTCGATCATCGACCGGTAATGCTCCTGGCTGACCAAACCTTCACACGGTCCTTCGCACTTTTTGATATGATATTCGAGACAAACTTTTACTTTACCACGTAAGATCAGTTGTTCGTCGATGTAATAGTCGCATGTACGGATAGGAAATATATCGCGAAGTGTCTTTAGTAAATATCGCAAGTAGCCTGCTTCCGTATACGGACCAAAATATTTTGAGCCGTCTCGTATCTTACGCCGAGTTGCGAACACTCGAGGATATGGCTCATTCGTCACTACGACGTAAGGATACGTCTTGTCGTCTTTGAGATTGACATTATAGCGAGGCTTTAATTTCTTAATGAGGGTATTCTCAAGAATAAGCGCTTCGACGTCACTATCCGTAAGTATTACTTCAACATCAGCGATCTTCGTTACCAGTGCCCGAAGTTTGGCATCGCCGACTCCTCGACGGTAATTCTGAAAATAGGAGCGCACCCGGTTGCGCAATACCTTTGCCTTACCAACATAGATCACGCGACCGGCGGCATTCTTGAATTGATATACGCCTGGGTCCTTAGGCAGGGATTCCAGCTTCGATTCGAGCGTCAGATCATCGACGGTAACGGCAAGCTGAATATGGGTACCGTTCGATGCAATGTCGATCGCATCTTCTTCTTGTTCGAGTTCGTCATCGTGAAATGGGACGAAATCAAACTCGTCCGAATTAGGCGACGTATTGCCCAAATGGTTGGGCGAATGCAGGTCGTCCATCGGTACCGAATTGCCAGAACTCAATGGTCCTCCTTCTGGCACAATTCAATGAGAACTCCGTTCGTCGATCTTGGATGAAGAAAAGCAATACGTGTATGATGCGAGCCAGGTCGGGGCGTTTCGTCAATAAGCTCGAACCCTTTCGCTTTTAACCTGGCAAGCTCTGCGGCAACATCTTCCACTTCAAACGCAAGATGGTGAATGCCCTCTCCCCGCTTCTCCAAAAATTTGGAAATTGGAGAATCGGATTCGGTCGGCTGGGTAAGCTCGATCCGACTATCTCCAAGTTCGAAGGACGCGATACGCACCTTCTGGTCTGCGACCTCTTCATGATGTACGCGATCATCCTCTAACAGCTTCTTGAATATCGCTTCTGCAGCAGCCAGATCGCGTACAGCAATTCCTACATGAGAAATCTTCATCATTAGCCGTCAACAGCGATTTTGCCGGAAGGATTGAAGCCGCTACGGGCTGAAATGAGTATCTTCGTAGCAGTTTTAGCCATTATGTCGTCAAATCGGAAAATTTCCATATTACCGCTGCTTGTCGTCAATTTTATTGGGACGCTCGGCTACTCGATCGTCCTGCCCTCGCTCGTCTATATGGTCCATCAATTTCGTGGTAACGAATTCCTATACGGAGCCGTGGGAGCGACGTATTCGGCGTTCGAATTACTGGGCTCTCCGATCCTTGGCCGGCTTTCCGATAGATACGGCCGTAAGAAGATCCTCTTTGTTAGCAGTCTGGGCTCCGCCCTGGGTTGGACCCTTTTCCTGATCGCCCTTTATCTCCCAGTTTCAAATCTCGTCTCCTTTTCCGATAATACCTTAGGACTGACCATTATCACAGTGCCGCTTGCGCTACTCTTCGTTGCTCGGGCTATTGATGGACTTACTGCCGGCGATATCTCTGTTGCAAACGCTTACCTTGCCGACATTACGACGCAGGAAGAGCGTAAAGCAGATTTCGGGAAACTCGGCGTCGCTGCAAACCTCGGCTTTGTCATTGGGCCCGCATTAGCGGGCGTCCTTGCAGAAACAGTATACGGCCTGACGTTGCCTGTCGTGGCCGCTCTTGCAACGACCATTATTGCTCTCGTCCTGATCGTCTGGAAACTCCCCGAATCGCGTCCGAGGCCATCCCACGAAGCGTTCGATCAGGGCCTCGGTAAAAATCTCGGCCGCTCATCGAAAGAATGTTACAAAGCGGAGAAACCTGAGCGAATGACGCTAAAAGGTGCGTTCAAGCTCGAAGGCATTCCCATTTTAATCGCTATATACTTCGTCTTCTTTCTCGCTTTCAGTATGTTCGTAGCTGCCATGCCACTCTATGGCACCGAAACATTGCACTGGAGTACCGGTGAAATGGGTGCGTTCTTTTCGGTACTCAGTATCGTCATTGTGCTCACAGAAGGACCGATCCTTTCCTGGCTCAATCAAAGTGTCTCGGCCGAAGCACTCACGATATGGGGTACGTTCATTGTCGTGCTAAGCTACCTGGCTTTACTCGTTCCCAATACGGCAATGGCATATCTTGCAGCCGTACTCTATGCACTTGGCAATGGACTCATGTGGCCATCGTTTCTATCGCTGCTGTCAAACCACGCCGGGGAAGAAAATCAGGGATACATTCAGGGTATCGGCAACAGCGCCGGAAGCCTGGCAAGCATTTGCGGCTTGCTCGTGGGTGGAGCACTATTTGCTCATTTGCATGGAGCGATCTTTTGTATTCCAGCCGGTCTCGTCTTTATTGTTTTCACAATGTCCTTTGCGCTTCTGCGCAAACGTGTGCCAGCAGTTAGCTCTTAGTACTGGGGCGATAGAGTGCCACCTCTACCTTTTCCAGCGTCACCATTCCACCATCAAGCATCTCATCGAGATCGGGCATGATCGAGCGAATCTTCGATTGTTTATCAACCACCTCGATAATGATCGGCAAATCGCTCGATAAATATTCCGACAAGATATTTCTCGCCTTCGCACTCGCTCCAAACCCGGCGATCGCTCGAACTACCGTGCATCCCGCTAATCCTCGCTCTCGAAAATCACTGAGCAGCGCTTCCCATAGTGGTTTGCCATGATATTTACCATGAGCGGCTTTATCGGATTCTCCAATAAAGATGCGCATTAGCTGCCATGGGTCATTGGGGTCGTTCTTTGTAAATGCTTCCATTGTATCAGAGCGCGAATTCAGCGAGTGCAAAGCCCAGTAAGGTAGCAAGCGGTGCAAGGACGATCGTTGCTCCCAAGTATGCGAAGGCCAGTCCGTATTGCCGTTCGGTAAACAGCGTAACTAACTCGTACGAGAACGTACTCATCGTAGTATATCCGCCACAAAATCCCGTCGTTAGCATCAGGCGCATTGCAGGAGACGATGCTGTCCCGGTAAGATAGCGCATTAAAAATCCGAGCGCAAGCGATCCAGTAACGTTAATAGCAAGCGTCGCCCACGGGAACAGGGAGGTATTCCATTCCGAGATCCACACGCCAAGTGCATAGCGGAGTGCAACACCAGTCGCTCCGCCAACGATCAAAAAAAGATAATTTTTCAACTCAGGCCGAGATCCTTTTTGCTACCAACGGTATGCAAAAGTAATATTTCCGATACCGGGTTCTATTACAAACCCCGTTTCTTTGCTATTCTGGTTGGTATCGTAATGTTCAACTTCCGCGGCAACCCAGTACCCTGCAACGGAGCCGATCACACCACCTAAAAATGTATCACTTAGCCAATGGTTATCGGTATAAAGACGCCCGAACACCGTTGTACCGACTAAGGCGTAAAGCCCGGCAGTTACGTACGGATTATCTATTTCAGCAGCAAGAGTCGATGAAAGAGCGCAAGCGACCGTGGCATGCCCCGATGGAAGTGAATTCCAGGCATTCTTTAGCGAAAATCCATGGAATACATCTGGACCGCTGCCATTAAACGGTCGTTCACGGCCGATCAATATCTTGATCGCAGTCGTTGTAAGACCCGCATAGGCGAAGGACTGAATAACGTGCCGACCCATAACTCGGACCTTCGAGTTATCAGTCTCTAAACCAATTCCATAGAGTCCCAATCCGGTAATGATCGTAGGAATACCACTACCATAAAAATTGCCGACGGTCGCTATGGCATCGCCGACTGAACTTTGATTTCTCTGAAAGAACCCGCGCGCAATATTATCATCCACGCCGGTAAAAAGTGCAGTTACACCACCGACGGTCCCGATGATGAGCCATTCTCGAAGATTCCAATGCAATGGTCGCTCGATGTACTGGCCGCCATCATAGACACTCTCCTTGAAATCATGCCACATGATATGGCCTTTCGATGTTGCCTGCAGGTGAACCTGCGTGGTACTATCGATCCGTCGTCCGGTTGAATCGATCTTTTGTGCATACGCCTGCGAGCACACCGATAGAAGAAGAAAGAAAAAGACTACACGGGTCATCAAAATATGGTAAGATTATCGAAAGCAAGCAAACACTATCTTCACGCTTCAAAATTCATCCGTTTGCGCAAACGTCGAAACCGCAAGGCAAACGCTTCAATAACAATACTGAAGAGTTGACAAATGGCGGGCCGTATATATTGGTATAAATAATACTGGCTACCAGCAAATCATCCATCAAGTATTGTGCTACACTTTTTATTATTCTCGATCGCTTCCCAAAAGGATGAGCTTTGCGGTCGCATTACTTTAGATCTACTCTATCGAGTGCCGTGCGAAGGCCGTGTGCGACTTCCGTGAGAGCTCCATACGCCCAAAAATGAAGCATAAAAAGCCGCGGCGACTCATTGAACATATGGTTATGTATCGCCGTAACAATGATACCGTTATCTCTTAAAGCCGTGACAACAGGATTTACTTCACTGGCGATCAATACGAAATCTCCGGTTGTGGCGGTCTTATCTCCGATCATCTCAAAATTGAGAGCCGTTGCCGTACCGAGAAATGGAGGAATTTCCATCTCATTCTCTGTAACTTTCTGTGCACGCGGAAGAGACATTTGTAATACGTGACCTTTTACCTGGCCCTTTACACCAATGATCGATTCTACCATCGACCAATCCGTCCCATCGCTCGGGGGCATGGTGGTAGTCATTGGTGTACCTGTAAGTGCCAGCACTGACCGTAGTTTCCTGGCAACCGTCGTTGCTTCGCCACTACCTTCAATGTGTACGTATTTAACGGCAGGCGATTCACCGATAAGGTGATTGTGAAGAGCAGTAATTTGAAGACCTTGTTCTTCAAGTTTGGATTCCACCGCAGGCACTTCGCTCTCTGTCAGCACAAGGTCACCCATCATCATTACATCCGAGCCATTCGGCATAAAGCCGAACCACGAGGTAAGCGCTAAGGCCGGCGCGATCTGCACGCCGTCGATCGTAACGTATAGATCGCTTCGAGGAAAACTGATCTTAAAATATTGATCCTGGATCGTACCGGGACGCTCAAAGACCTCTTCGATCGCATGCCAATTGGTCGAGTCGTTCTGAGCATGCGTAACACCCGCCAACGTTATAAACAGGCAAAAGAAGAGCGTAAAACGTACTGTACTCATATGCTTCAACTTTGTTCGACACTCAACTCGATACGCTAACGGTGACACAGTAGCCTCGGCAGGACTCGAACCTGCGACACTCAGTTTAGGAAACTGATGTTCTATCCAACTGAACTACGAGGCCAAAACTGGTAAGATTCGCTTAACACCAAGCTCTAATTGATTGCTCCTCGATCTCAGTTGGCCTTGTCAATGTAGCTCTTAATAGTGGCTTCCGGATGGTCCCCAGGCAGAAGAAACTTGATCGCTCCATCTTTACCAATGATAAACGTTTCGGGAATGCTGTACAGCCCATTCGATGCAGCAATGTAATCACTTGTCAAAAGTAACATCGAATCGATCACGACCTGATACGTGATCTTATATGCTTTGGTGAAGGCTTGAATGGTCTCGAACGTATTACTTCGCTGGTTATCATTGGAAATGCCGATGACCACAATAGAGTCGCCACCGTTTTGTGCGATGTTCTGTAAACCCGGCATCTCTGTGATGCAGTTGGAACACCACGAAGCCCATATATTAAGAACAACCGTTCGTCCTTTATACTCGCTTAACCAATGTACTTTGCCGGTCGAATCGAGCCAGGCAAAATCGGTGGCGGGAGGCGGATCGTTGTGAGGACCAATTTCGTAGATGGTCGAGATGTTACCAGCATGCTTCGCATCAGCGAACATTTTTGACTGCGGCTGTGTGGACTGCTGACAGCCCAAAAGCATAAATGCAATGATGCAGAAACCAGCTTGCTTCATGGGGACGCTCGTTTCTTACATCAATCACCGGACGGGCAAATTGTTACCGTAAATTCTTTTAACTTTCAAACGCTGATTCCGCCTCTTCGATAGTCGAAAAGATCTGGAACACGAGAGGAAATCCGAGCAGGTCAAGTACGTGATAGATCTTCTCCGGTAACTTCGCAAGTTTAATGTCACCGCCACCAGCACGCACTTCTTCGATCAAGCCCATCAGCACACCCAGCCCCGCACTCGAAATGTAATCGAGCTTTTCGAAATCGAGTACGAGCTGATGCTTATCCTCGTCACGAACGGTGCGTTCGAGGAAGCGCTCAAACTCCGGCGCCGTGTGTGCATCCAGTTGCCCTCCCAACTCGATCACAGCAACCGGTGAGCCCGGACGAGTAAAGGCTGCAACATGAAATCGAGATGGTGTAGAAGTTTCTTGTGCCATAGACCTACAATTTTTCGAGACACCTCATTACAACGAGTGTAGCATCATCATCAAAGTTGCCCGATTGTGTATACTCTGCAACTGAAGACAAAACTTTCAGGGTAAGATCGCGGGCGTTCGTCACATCTAAATTCTGGCGGACGAATTGTGCCAGCAGATCGTAGCCCAACTCCTTGCCTTCGGGATTACGGGCGTCGGTAATACCATCGCTAAAAAGAACGAGCACATCTCCCGAGGAAACTTCGACGGGTAATTCTTCCAATACCTCGGTGAAGATCGGTTGATGGATCAGCCCGACCGCCATGCCCCGTGGCTGCAGGAATCGGAATGAACCGTCCTTCGAAACATGCAAGAGCGGAGTATGCCCGGCACGAACGAAACGAACGCCCTTCTTACCAAACGATACCAGTCCAAGCGTAACAAAGGACCGGCGCAGCGAAGCTGTCGATGGCGAGTTGTGGAGTAGCGCGGCGTTCGTCCCATCCAGCAACTCCGTCATGCTCGCCATGATCGGAGCCAGCGCCTGAACTACACCTTTGGTCTCCGCCATATACAGCGAAGCCGAAATACCCTTACCGGATACATCGCCGATCGCGATCATCGTTGAGGCATCCCACAGCGTCGAAAAGTCATAATAATCACCTCCGACATCATACGCAGGAATGCTGATCGCATAGATATCGAATCCGGGAATAGCGGGAAACCGCTCGGGCAGAAGGCTCTTCTGCATTACGCGCGCCGCACGTAATTCTCCATCGAACTTTTGCTTCTCGATCGAATTCTGAACCAGCTTCGCCGTTTCCAAAGCAAGCGACGCTACATCACTGAATGCCGTGAGAACCGTGAGGTCATCATCATCAAAAGCATCTTCCCGCTCTTTCGCCACATACAGTCCACCGCGAACTTCATCCTTTCGGATGAGCGGAACAGCAACGAGCGAATGCAGCTCCCTATTCTCGGTCGTCTGTTGGGCATTGGGAAATAGATACTGCCGGTTGCTTATCCGCCGGCGAATAACGAACGGCTTACGCGATCGCTCGAGCTCACCGCGCGGTGATGGTATCTGAAGTCCCGCTTCGGGGAATCCCTCGGCCTCTTGCATGATCCGCTCCGCCGCCTGCTCGCCAATACTGGCATACGAGCGTATGATCTCTTCACCATTATTGCGGCCTACATTGAAAGAATTCGTGGTCCTTAGTTCAAGCCAGGCACAATCGGACTCGGTTGCCTCGGCAGCAAGTGCCGTGATCTGTTCGGCCAGCTTGGGAAGATCGAGCAACAACTCGCTCGATAAGATATCGGAAGAAAAGCGCGTTAACCGTGCAAGCGATTGCACTTCCGCCGATTTACGCTCGACAAGTTCCGTCGACGATAACGTAAACAGCGTACTAAAGAAGACGAGTGCAAAGTAGATCGCCAATGTTCCGAAAGCCGCGACTGCCGCCGAGTGCCAGAAAAGTGCATAGCGTTCGAATATCTCGTCGGCAGGAAGCTTATCCCCACCGAATGCGATCAGGGCCGCAAGCGCGAGGACCGTGTTGATCGCTGCGAACATCAGCAGCTTCTGTTTCCCTTCTCGGGTCGCGTGTGGAAGCCATGGCAACCGATAGCCCAACAAGAGCGCGGCAATTCCGACGACGAGTGCTACTGCACCAATAAGCGAACCGGACCATGCACCCGGCGGAATAACACCTTCATCGCGCCACAATGTAAAGAGCGCGAAGAATCCGGCCGCTACCGCCCATGATATAAACCGGCGTCGGGCAAAGTGTGGCGATTGCCGCACAAAGACGATCTGCCAAAAGCTCATGAGCAGTACTACGAGCATGACGAGCCACAAGAAGCCGAGAATATCGATCGACCATACGGTCGCGAAACGCTCGGGCTCGATCTTGAACGGACCGGGCGTCGTTACCCGGCGAAGTGACAGTGTAAAAACGTAGGGCGCGAGCGCCAGCAGTACGCTTCCACCCAGCACGATCGAGAACCGCTCGACGAGTACGATCGGCCATCGTGCAGCCTGCCGCACCTCTTCTACCCGGCTTACGGAAGACGTACGGAAGAACAGGACCTCCGCAGCACGGGCGAACCATAGCATTGCAGCTCCCTGCAAACCTGCCCGAATAAGCTCGAGCAACGCACCGTGCATCGCGCTGTACGAATGTGCAACCAGGTCGAGCACGAGCAATGCCCCCAGAATGAGGAATCCGAAGACGATATAAAATAGAGCTCGTGTGCGCATTGTACAGTAGAGGTACTCCTAATGATATATCAAATTATTTTGATTTTGTGTTTTGAATTTCGTTCATTAATCGGACCTCCCCTTCGAAAAATGCCGTCAGGTTTCAATGATCGCGAACAGCAATGCATGCCGGCGTATGCTGGCCACTTGTTAGCATGAAATCGCGACAGTTGAACATATAGGCACCTATGGCCGGGTTCCGATTTCGATAGATAAAACAATCGGACTGGAGAATCACTTCGCCTCGTCTTCGGGAACAAGGTTCTGTCGTCCTGACGGACTTTAACGTTTGGGGTGGCTGCCTTTTTTCCAGGCCTAAAGGCCTTCGCTATGCTTCGGTTGTCCTAACGGACTAAAAGCTCGCCATACGATTAGTGCGGAGCACGGCAGATGCGTAGCGAAGCGCTTTAGCGCTGGAGTAGCCGTAAGTTTTGCCGTATGGAGTCCGGAGGACGACAGAGTCTTGCCAACCGTCACGTGTCTGTCGTCCTACCGGACTTTGAATTCAGGGGACGCAATATTTTCCAGGCCTAAAGGCCTTTGCTATGCTTCGGTCGTCCTAACGGACTGGGATTCGGTCGATCGTGGCAGGATGGAGTGCGGAGCACGGCAGATGCACAGCGAAGCGCTTCAGCGCTGGAGTAGCGCATCTACGTCGAACAGTCCTTTCGAGAATGAGGTTTTCGGATGCGATGATGCGTTCATTCGATCCGGAATTAGTCCCACATACGGAGATCCATCGGCTGCTCGTCGGCGGTGTTGCGCCACGGCCCATTGCGCTGGTCTCTTCCCTCGATAAAGACGGTACCAGTAATCTCTCGCCATTCAGCTTCTTCAACGCGTTCGGTGTAAATCCACCGATCATTTGTTTTAGTCCCGCATACTCGGGCCGCACCGGCGCTGCGAAGCACACCATGATGAACCTCGACGAGACGAAGGAGTGCACGGTCTCGATCGTAAATCACGAGATGGTGCATCAGATATCGCTGGCGTCGGCGCCCTACGAGCGCGGCATCGATGAATTCGTAAAATCGGGCTTGACAAAGCGGCCGAGTGTAAAAGTAAAGCCTCCGGGAGTTGCGGAAAGTCCCTTCATTATGGAGGCAAAGCTCGTTCAGCACGTCGATTTTGGTGGTAAACCGGGCAGCCCGAATCTAATGATCTGCGAAGTCCTCCTCATTCATGTACGCGAGGAGATCCTCACCGAAACTGGAGGCATAGACCCCGTCCGGATCGACCAGGTGGCCCGTTTAGGCGGTCCCTACTACACTCGGGCCAAAGAAGGCATTTTCGTGCTCCCACAGCCCTCCAAACCGCTCGTAGGCATCGATAGGCTGCCTCAGGAGATCCGTGAGAGCCCCATCCTCACCGGAAAGCACCTGGCTCAATTAGCGAGCTTAGAAGCGATCCCAGAGCTTCCGGATGGTCTCCCCAATCTCGAAGCGCGTCACTCGAAAGCGAAGCATCACCTCGATCGTGGAGAGGTCGATAAAGCCTGGGAAGCACTTTCGAACGGTAAGTGGTGAACGGAGAATGGAGAATGGTGAACGGTGAATGATGAGTTGTGATACTGAATGCTGAATTCTCTAAGCTTCGTCTAATGGGAGAATGATTGCGGGATTTCTGTACCATAAACCACTCCTCACTCAACGTTCATCATTCACCGTTCCTTCGTTCACCATTCAGCATTCATCACTTCCATAAAACACCTGGCCCCGCCGATCCGAATTGGATGGCGGGGCCGGTGTGAACTCTCTCTGACGTTAGTATTAACACTTGTGCTCGAGAGTCACCGGCTTGGTGACTCTCGAGCGATCACAAATTAGTGATTGATGATGATGTACGAAATAAATCCGCCGAATAACGGATTCTGCGTGCAGTTCACAACGAAGCTGCCCGTATTCACCTGCTTGAGCGATGCGGTATAGACTGTGTTATCCGCGTTGGCTGCGATGTTCTCGTACGTTACGATGATCGTCGAACCGAGCGACACGAGGTTGTTCGTGATGGTCTGAGTCGAGGAC
>Ga0070738_10000653_pt1 | contig 90845 bp, 64 predicted proteins | sample Coa_R2_2_FD_66446 | JGI IMG/M metagenome (GOLD analysis project Ga0070738, IMG submission 66446) | Surface soil microbial communities from Centralia Pennsylvania, which are recovering from an underground coalmine fire - Coalmine... | ecosystem: Environmental > Terrestrial > Soil > Unclassified ...
GGTCGTTGGTGCCGATGGAAAAAAAGTCCACTTCACGGGCCAGCTGCTCGGCCAAAATCGCGGCCGAAGGCACCTCAATCATGGTGCCGACCGGGAGCCGAGGATTGAAGGCGAGCCCTTCCTCCTCCAAATCCTCTTTGACCTCCGCCAGGATCATCTTGCACTGGCGTAGCTCCAGCAATGTGCTAATCATGGGGAACATGATGCGCACATCACCGAAAGCGCTCGCTCTCAGAATGGCACGCATCTGCGTTTTGAACAAGGTCAAATTTCGCAAACACAGTCGCACACTCCGAAGTCCCAGGAAAGGATTGCGCTCTGGCGACGCTCGCCGCCCGACCGGCGAGACGCCGGTCCCATTGGGCAAGAACTTATCCGCGCCCAAATCCAGGGTACGAATGACCACCGGTCTTTGCGCTCCCATTGTTCGCAGAACGGTTAGATACGCTTCCAGGTGCTCGGCCTCTGTGGGGTCGGTTTGTCGGCCGAGATAGAGAAACTCGGTGCGGTACAGGCCGACCCCTTCGGCGCCATGATCCAGGCAAGGCGTGCTTTCCTGCGGAAACTCGATGTTTCCGAGCATAAGAACGCGAACGTTGTCCCGTGTCTGGGCGGGCAGGGAACGCAATTCGGAAAGCTGGCTCTTATGGGTACGGAAGCTGGCCTGAACATGCTCATAGCGTCTGAGCGTCTCATCATCGGGGTCGATTATGAGCAGGCCGTGATGGCCGTCCACGATGACGCGATCGCCGCCGGAAACGTCGGTGATGAATGGACCCAGTCCCACCACGGCGGGAATATCCAGGACGCCGGCGACGATGGCGGTATGGCTGGCGCGGCCACCCGATTCGGTGGCGAAGGCGTGAACGCGCTGCGGATCGAGGGCGGCCGTCTCGCTGGGCGTCAAATCGTGGGCGAGGACAATGACAGGCTCGCGCAGGTCGCGTAGTTGTTCCCGGCGTTGGCCGAGCAGATGGCGAAGAATGCGCTTTTCGATGTCGAATAGATCCGCGACGCGATCGGCGAGGTAGCCGCCCTCGATGCTCTCAAGCGCCTTGGCGTAGCGGCGCATGACGCGGCTGACGGCATACTCGACGGCGAAGTGATCGCTGCGAATCAGGCCTTCGATTTCCTGCAACAGCGTCGGATCGCTGAGCATGAGGGCGTGAGCGCCGAAGATAGCGCCGTATTGGGGGCCGAGCTTGGCGGAGACCGCATCCTGATTGGCGCGGGTCTCGGCGGCCGCTTGAACGAGGGCCTGACGCAATCGTTGACACTCGCCGGCGATCTGATTGGCCGGAACGACGCGCTGGGGGATGCGAAACCACTCGGAATCCAGCACCAGGGCGGGACCGATGGCGACGCCGGGAGAGACAGCGATGCCGCGTTTGATTTCCATAAATCCGCTATCAGCTATCAGCCATCAGCTATCCGCCAAACCTGTTCCAGCCTAGATATCGGAATGCGAATGCTCACGGTCATTTGTCTGGCTGAAAGCGGATGGCTGATAGCTGATAGCTGGACTTAAATGGACGGTTCGGGCGTTTCTTCCTCCGGCGGGGTCTTCAACACATTCACCAGGGCGTTCAGGGCCGCCTGCGCATCGGGTCCAGCGACTTCAAGCGTAAGCTCGGTTCCCTGCGCAGCGGCCAACAACATCAGATCGAGGATGCTTTTGCCATTGACGCTTTGTCCTTCCCGACTGACTTTGACGCTGCTCTCGAAGCGCGAAGCCAATTGCGCAAAGGCGGCCATTGGGCGCATGTGGAACCCTTGCGGGTTGTTGATGACCACCTTTTGGACCAACGGCTCCCCATTCATGGCAATCCGTCATCGGTTTTCGGTTTTCGGTTTTCGGTTTTCGGAACTCGACGGATCTCTCTGTCGATTACCGAAAACGGAATACCGAAAACCGAAAACCGTTTAATGTTCGGCCCTGTCGAGCAGGGCGGTGATTTCTTCTCGTGTCGTAGCGCCGCGAAGGGCGCGGACGAAGTTGTCGTCGCGCAGGGAACGTGAGACATTTTCCAAGGCGCGCAGATGATCGCCTGGACGGTCCTGCGGCGAAATGAGCAAGACGAAGACATGGACCGGCTCCCCATCGAGGCTGTCGAAAGCGATGCCCTTGTGGGAGATGGCCACGGTCCCCACAAGGCGTTCGACGCTTGTATGCTTGGTATGGGGAATGGCGACGCCTCGGCCAATGCCGGTTGAGCCGAGGAATTCGCGTTTGAGAATGGCCCGGATGATGTCTTCCAGATCGGCGCCGCGGAACTGGCCTGCCGTCCGCAGGCTCTCAACCATGGCCCGGATAACGCCTTCCTTGTTGGTGCCGGGCAGGTCCGGGATGATCGCCTCGCGCACCACGAAGTCGGACATTCGCATGCCAGTTCCTCCGTCACTCCTCGCTGGACTCTTCAACCTTGGGCGCGCCGGCCACTTCACCGGCGGAGGGCGTCCGGCGATGGTCCTGAATTTTTTCTTTATACCGGCGCAGCTGGAGTGCTAACTTGTCCAGCACCAAATCTACCGCCGCCGTCAGGTCGGCATGGCTCTCGCGGGCGACAAAATCGTGTTTATGCTCCGCCTGCACGACAAACTCAACCTGTTTTTGGTCCTTCTTCATGTCCACCGTCACCTCGATCATGGTGAGGCGCTCGAAATAGTGCAGGAGTTTCTCGGCTTTATCGCGGATGAACTGCTGCGCAGCATCGCTGAGTTGTCCATGCCGCACGGAGATTTTGATCTGCACAGACTCGCTCCTTCTATCCACCGGCCCAGCATCAGGGACGGATGCGGAGGTGCAAGGGAACTCTAATCAACGCAATTCTAGCTTCCGGCGGAAGTTTCTTCAATGGCCCACTCCCATCCGAGCCGCGGACGCAGCGCAGCGGAGTAAGCGATGCGAAGAGCCGCGACCGTAAGGGAGCGATTTTGCCTGCCGCTCCCTTACGGTCGCGGCTCTCCACCCGTTGCGCTGCGTCCGGGGCTCGGATCGGTAGATATTCTTCACGATCGGCACAGGGGATGCTTCAACGTTTTCCACGCGCCGTTCTCCGCCGAGCTAGCGACGCACTGCTCAATGAAGTTCATACCATCAACGCCGTCGGCGACATTTGGGTAAAGACTATGGGCATAGTCGAACTTCTGGCCGCCGGCGCGTGCGATCATGTCTTGATATGCCGCCGTGTAAATGTTGGCAAACGCTTCGAGGAACGCTTCGGGATGCCCGCTGGGAATGCGCGTCGAGCGGCCGGCCAAATCGCCCAGATACGGTCCGCCGGCGCGCGTGTAAATCTGGTGCGGCTTGCCGTTAACGCGCAACAACATCTTGTTTGGCTCCTCCTGGTGCCATTCGAGAGCCCCCTTGGTGCCGTCGACTTCGATCCACAGATCATTTTCACGGCCGTGGGAAATCTGCGAAGCGGTGACGGTGCCGAGAGCGCCGTTGTGGTAGCGGACAATGGCGGTCCCATAATCGTCGAGTGCTCGCCCCGGCTCGAAAACTTTTAGCTGGCAGGAAATCTGCTCCGGGAGCAATCCGCTGATAAAGCGTCCGAGGTTGTAGGCGTGGGTGCCGATGTCGCCGAAGCAGCCGGCGGCGCCGGATTTCTTCGGATCGGTGCGCCAACCAGCCTGCTTCTGACCGGATGTTTCCAGCCGTGTCCGCAGCCAACCCTGGATATAGAAAGCGCGAACGGCATTGATCTCGCCCAGCTCGCCGGCCTGGACCATCTCGCGGGCCTGACGGACGAGCGGATAGCCGGTGTAATTGTGGCTGACGCCGAAGACAACGCCGGTCTTCTGCACGACCTTGGCCAATTCCTCGGCCTGGGCGAGGTCGAAGGTCATTGGCTTGTCACAAACGACATTGAATCCCGCCTCGGCAAACGCCTTGGCGATCTCGAAGTGCGTGTGGTTGGGAGTGGCGACGGACACGAAATCGATGCGCTGGTCCGCAGGCAATTTCAGCTCGCCGTCGATCATCTCCCGGTAGGAACCATAAGCGCGGTTGGCCGGGATGTCGTAGTCGGGGGCCGATGCTTTCGCCTTCGCCGGATCGGAGGAAAGAGCGCCGGCGACAAGAACGGCGCGATTGTCGAGACAGGCGGCGATACTGTGAACTTTGCCGATAAAAGCGCCTTGGCCGCCGCCGACCAGGCCCATGCGCAGTTTGCGGTTGAGCGGTGCATTGATGCCCATGCGATCGTCTCCTTGGATGGCGCGTCAGGGATGCAGAAGCAGTCTGAGGAGACAATAGGAATGCGGAGGCGTCGCGGCATCTTTTTTCTTGGCGGAATCATCGGCCCAGTCGCAGATGGCGAGCTTGGCCAAGTCGAAATGCCGAAGCGGATCGCTATTGACTCGATTTCAGCAAAAGGCGAGAATCGTTCGGTCGCAAGGTCGAATGACCCTCGCGGATCGCCTCCTCACCCGGCAGCTTGTCCTCTCCTCGGCGATCCCCGGCACAGATTATGCTACGTTTTTAATTGTTGGCCCGTGGACGTTTCTCACCATAGCGTCCCACCGCCCGGCCCATTGTCCTAGGGTTCCAAAGTCGGCTTAAGGATGGAGCATTACCGCGCTCCCCGGAGGTTCCGCGCGCCGTGAAGAATACTCTTCTCGTACTTGCCTGGGCCTTTGTTCTCACCATTGCCGGCTACGATCTTTATTTCGCCTGGCATTATCGCGACTTTTTCCACCTCTGGGAGCTGAATCCTCTCGCGCGCTGGATCGCCCACGATTACGGCTTAACCGCTATGTTTGCTGTCAAAATCGTTTTTCTCGTTTTCGGAATCTCGGTTGCGGTCTGCTGTCATATCCGCCGGCACTACCTGGAGCTGCCCTACACGTTGATTGTCAGCGGCATTCATGTGGTGTTGTCGGTGCATTATGTAATGGGACACATGGTCCCTGTCTGAATTCTCATTCGTCCAAATCCCAGACCACGACGGTGCGATCCGCGCTGCCGGCCGCAGCAGTCATGCCATCGGGAGATACGGCCACGCTCGTCACCCAACTCGTGTGCCAGCGATAACAGCATCGCTCCTGTCCTGTCTGCACGTTCCACAAGCGCACGGTGCCGTCGGCACTGCCGGAAATCAGCGTGCGGCCGTCGGGAGTGAAGGCGAGAGCGTAGAGCGTCCAGGGATGGCCGCGCCAAGAAGTCTGTAGTTTGCCGCCCTGCCACAAGGCGAGCGTACCATCGCTGTGTCCCGCAGCAAGCAACCGGCCATCGGGCGACCATGCCAGCGCAAACAATCGGAACGGTCCCTCCAGGTTGGCGGTGTGTCGCCCGCTGGGGTCAAACCATTGGATGCCACCGTCGTCATAGCCGACCGCCAGAACGTTTCCGTCAGGAGAATAAGCCAGTGCCGAATAAGAAAGCTCGCTGGCGAGCATCTGACGCTGTTTCAATGTAGATGCGTCCCAAGATTTCACGAGGCGATCCCAACCCGTCGTGGCCAGCGTTTGACCGTCGTGTGCGAATGCAAGCTCGCGTACTCCGCCTACGTGGGCTTTCACTTGACAGCGTCTCCGCCGTTGCGGCATGGCCCAGGCCAACAACTCGCCTATGGCCGTACCCGTCACGAGGAGATCGCCATCCGGGCTGTAGGCCAAAGTTTCAACACTGCTATCGTGCTTCAAAATGAAGGGAGCAGGGTTAGCCAAATCCCACAGACGAACCGTGCCATCCTCACTGCCCGAGGCGAGATAGCGACCATCGGGTGAATAGCTCAGGCAGCGAACGGCGTCTTCGTGTCCGCGCAGGATCAGCACGGCGGTTTCCTTTCATTCCTCCACGGCATCCGCGTTGTGTCCGGGGGGCGGCTCGACGTTCATATTATCCCCGATGTCGGCCAATTCCTCATAGTGTTCCGTATATTCGTCCTCCCTGCCGGGGATCGGGCGGATGTTCTTGCCGGTTACGTCCATGTAGGCGGATTCCCATGAGACGCACTCAGTGTGTTCGATCGGTTGGATGTGCGTCGTCTCGGCGAAGCTGAGCGACTCAAATCGCATGGACTTGACCGCTTCGCGCATCCTCGGTGGCAATTGATCGACGTGGATTGGTTGGGCGGGGCGGCAAACCCGACCATAGGGACCGGAGATCCAATTCTCGGTCAAGTGCGAATAGCTGAAAAAACCGCGTGCGGCCAGGTCGGGGCGGAATTCCTCGTCCTCATTAGAGAAGTACAACGAACAACCGCGGCAGGCGCCGCTGTCGTGCAGTCGCTTGGCCAGCGCCTCCGATAATTCTTGAAACAGAACAGCAACGCCTTCGCTGGCCTGCACTTCGATACCACGGCCAGCGGCTATTTCCTCTTTCACCGGATCGAGCGAATCTAGAAACACAAGGGTCGGGTAGGGCAGGGCGAGCATACCGCGGTGCTGATTGAACTCGCTTGGCTGATTCGGCGTCACGCGTCCTTCTCGCTCGTGGATGACCCCGACGCGCGGCAACTGTGCAAACTGCCGGCGCGCCTCGTAGGCTTGTTCGCCGGAGAGCACGGCCGCAGGAACCGCCCCTGCCTCGCCGGTGTCGAAAACGGCGACATGACCGTCACGATCGACGGCAAAAAAGCAGGTGTCCATCGAATGGCTTGCCGGATAATCATTGTCCATTGTCATTCTCCTTGCAGCGCCAAAGACGCGGTTACTGTGATTCGTCCCTCTGCCCCTCGAAGATCATGTCCTTGGCTAACTCAGGATACTCTTCGCGGAACTGGCGGCAAAACTCCGCGAATCGATCTTCCATACCAGGAATCGGACGCACGGTTTTGCCATCGCTACAGAGGTACGCTACGCGATGCTCCTTATACGAATATTCACAGTTGAATTGTTCCAGCGGCTGCACGAGTTCTCGAAGAGCAAAATTAACTTCTTGCAAACGGCTCTGCTTGACTTGCTGGCGCAGTGTCGGTGGTAATTGATCGACGTGAAGCGGGGTCTTGGGAACGTTCCTTCGCTTGTAGGGTGAGATGGGGTCGAACGTATAGCCAGCGTCGGTTTCATATTCGTAGTAGAATAATCCGAGATCTGATGCCAGTCGTTCATGTTCCCATGGAGAGGGAGAGTCCCCACCGTCAGGATGTTGCTGGCGCCACAATCCATCGACCAATTCCCAAGCTTCGCCCGTTATGTTCGGTACATGACCGTTTTCGCCCGAATCGAATATCCCAATGTGTCCCACATCATCGAGAGCGAACCAGCAAGTGTCCATCGAATGGCTGCACGGGAAATCATCGTTCATCAGTCCCTCCACAAAATTCCAATCCCAGCCCGTCCAGAGCGGCGTTCAACCCCTCATACGTCAACACGGGTAACAGCCGGCGCGTTCGCGTGTACGAGCACCAGGCCACGGTTTTGTCCCAGCCAATCGAGCAAAACCGCGGACTGCGACCACATTGCATCAGGCAGGTCATCGATTGAAACGGCTGGCCGCCAGCGACGGCGGCGACTTCAGCGGGCGTCGGCGTATCCTGGCCGCGCATCGGTAAGTAGACGATGCGCTTGTTGTCGATGCCAGACTGGCGGACCATCTCGGCGGCCCGGCGCGCGGCCGGCAGGTTGGAGCGCGCCACAAGTAGATTGATGCCGCTGCGGATGCCGCGGTCGGCGAGTTCGTGGACCTGGCGGATGACGCGCTGCACTTCGCCGTCGCGTTCGGGGAAATGGATCGACAGATGCACCTTGTCCGGCGCAGCCGCGATCAGGCGCTCGTAGCGTTCACCATGAAGCAAGAGGCCGTTGGAAGTGAGCGAACGAAACAGCGTACCGCGCAGTCGTTCGAGAACGAGAAAAAGATCGTCGTATTGCAGCGGTTCACCGCCGCCGAACGATACCGCCTTGACACCGTGGGCGGCACAATCGCTGACAAATGAGACCAGCTCGTCGGCGGTCCACTGTGTATCGCCTTCGGGAAGGCTGTGGTTGTAGCAAAACCAGCAGGCCTTGGCGCAGCGGTTGGTCACTTCGATGGAGATGCGATCGAGGGTCATGAAGCCATCCCACTCCGTCTGTCAATTGCGGTCTACCGTGAAGATGCGTGCTGTCAAAAAACCAAACCCATGATAACCGCACCATTCCGTGGATCAATCTCCGTTGTCATGCTGGGCAAGATCACAGGTGGGCTTGCGGGTTCGGGGCAGGCTCGCTATATCTCGTCGCCTTCATGGGGTAAATCCGGCTGTTCGGCCGGGTAGGGCACAGGGAGGGGAAAGGGATGCCTGCTCGCAAGAAAGATCGTCGCACCCGGCGCGGGTGGCGCGGAATCGCGATTCTTAGCGGATGCCTCGCCCTGGTAGCGGGGGCAGGGTATTGGATTCGCAGCAGCATGATGCCGAAGGCCGGCGCTCAGGCGCCGGCAGCGGCCACTAATCCAGCTATCACGCCGCCCGCGGCTGCGCAATCCCCCTCCGATTATTCGCGCCGTGTCGTCGCGTATCTCTTTGACAACGAACCCCTCACACGCGAACAGTTCGGCGATTACCTCATCGAGCGCCATTCCGATAAGCTGGAATTGCTCATCAACAAACGCATCATCGATGACGCCTGCCGGCAATACAACATCGAGGTCAGCGGCGCCGAGATCGAGGCCGAACTTGCCCAACAATTGCAGGGATTCGCCGTCGATCAAAAAACGTTCGTCAATACGCTCCTGGCGCGCTATCACAAGAACCTCTACGAGTGGAAAGAGGACATCATTCGCTCCCGCATACAACTGGCCAAGCTATGCCGTAGCCGCGTTCACGTCAGCGATGAGGAGCTGCATAAAGCGTTCGAGGCCGCCTACGGCGAGAAGGTCGAATGTCAGATCATCCTCTGGCCCAAGACCAAGGAGGGCAAGGAGCAAGCGTTATCCCAGTACGCGAAGCTCCGCGATAGCGCCGAGGAGTTCGATCGCATGGCCAAGAATCAGTCGGTCAAGCCGGAGCTGGCGGCCACCGCCGGCAAGGTCCGTCCCTTCGGCCGCTATGTCATGGGCGACGATAATTTCGATCGCATCGTCTTTCGTCTCAAACCGAATGAAGTCAGTGAAGTGTTTGAGACGATTGATGGACCTGTTTTAGTCAAGTGCCTGCGCCATCTGCCAGCCGATACGTCTGTCCGCTTCGAGACCGTCCGCGAGAAGTTGACCAAGGAACTGGCGGAAAAAAAGATCGCTGGAGAAATGCAAACGGCGTTTGATACCTTGAAACGCCAAGCAAATCCCACGAAATACCTCTTGAAGAAAAATAAGGCCGAGGAGCCGGACGGCCTGACCCCCTGTGATCCGAGTCAGCGTTCGCGGCAAGTCGTTGCCGCCTATCGTTCTCGCACGGATCGTGGGACCGAGGAGACGATGCCCATCACCCGTGAGGATTTCGGCGAGTTTCTCATCGCGCGGTACGGCGGCGAGCAAATTGACTTCTTCATCAATCGCCGCATCATCGACAAGGAGTGCCAGGCGCGGGGCGTCAACGTGACGCCGGAGGAAATCGAGGGGGGGGTGAACGAAGATCTGAAGCGAATGGGGGGTATCGATCTGAAGGTGTTCGAGAAGGACTTTCTCGGGCCGTACAACAAGAACGTCTACGAGTGGCGGGAAGACGTGGTGCGTCCGCGGCTCTTGTTGGCCAAGCTGTGCCGGGATCGCGTCAAGGTAGCCGATCAGGATTTGCAGCAAGCCTTTGAGGCGGAATTCGGTGAGAAGCTCGAAGGCCGTATGATCCTCTGGCCATCGGACCAAACCAGGTACGCCATGATGGCCTACACGCGCATCCGCGACAATCCCGCCGCCTTCGATGAAACAGCTCAGCATCAACCCAGCTCTACGCTGGCGGCCAAGGGAGGCAAGATTGGGCCGTTTGGCCGCGGCTCACTCGGCAACAAGGATGTCGAGGATGAAGCGTTCAAGCTGCATCCCGGCGAGATGACCACGCTATTGGAAACGCCGGAAGGCAACGTTGTCTTCAAACTGGACAAGCGCCATCCGCCTAATAAATCCGTTACGCTGGATGCGGTGCGCGACAAGCTGACGCGCGAGGTCTTCGAGCGCAAAGTGCAGATCGAGATGCAAACGGCCTTCAAGGATCTACGCGACAAGGCAAAACCCAAGGTCATGCTGAAGGATTCCTACAAGCAGCCCGAAGATCTCGCCGCCACGACGAAAAAGCTGCTCGCCGATTCGCCGGATAAACTCAATGCGGCGAATACGCCGCCGCAACGTTGATTCGCTTCACCGGCCCGCGGCGTTCGGCGAGCGGGGTCGCGTTAGCGCCCCGAGAGAGGAGCACTCGGGGCGCTAACGCGACCCCGCTCGCTGAACGCTGTGGGCTTGGCAGCACAGGAACCGCACCGATGAAATACACCGCTACCGCTTTCGTCTTTCTCTTCGCCTGCGCATCCGCTGCCTTTGCCGGCAAAACCAAATGGACGATCGACGACGTGATTCTCACGGAGTCGCTTCGTGACATCCAGGTGTCACCGGATGGCCGCTGGGCCGTCTGGGTCCATGTCGGTCCCAACAAAGAGCGCGGCGAGGCAATCGGCAACCTCGTGCGCCTCGACCTGTCCACGGGACGCGAAACCATCCTTACGCGCGGTTCGGAGAATTGCCGCAGCCCGCGCTGGGCGCCCGATGGGCAGCGGCTCGCTTTCCTACGTCCTCGGTCTGCGGCGCACGAGCATGCGACGGACGATGACGCCAAAAATCAGATCTGGCTAATGGATCCTAGCGGCGGGGAAGCGTGGCCGCTGACGGAGTGGCCCAGCGAAATCCTCCAGTTCGATTGGGCTGGTTCCGAGTCGCTCATCTTCTCCGCCAAAGAAACGCCGACCTTGCGCGCCAGTACGCTCAAGGGAGAAAAAGACGATAGCATTGTCGTTGAAGACGAACGCAACGAACCGCCGGTTCGACTGTTCCGCATCGAGGCCTCGTCCAAGAAGGTGACGCGGCTGAGCGACAATCGCGATCGTATCGAAAAACTGGCGGTTTCGTCCGACGGCCGCTACGCGGTCGCCGTCCATCAGCGCAGCCTGAGCTACAACTTCGATAATAAGGTCAAGCCTGCCGTTTTGCTGCACGATCTGCACAGCGGTAAAGTACGACAGCTCTTCGGCGAGCCGCACTGGAACATCCAGCATCTCCAGTGGTCGCCGGACAGCCGCGGATTTTATGCCGTCAACATGCACAACAGTCAGCCGCGTTTCGCGCAGTCCGGCATTCTGCAATTGCATTATTTCGATCTCGACCGCAACGCCGTCGTTGCCGTCGATCTCGCTTGGGAGCGCGGCTTAGCTGAGCAGGAGGACAGCGATGATACGCCGGCCCTCGCGGTAACGCGCAATGGCTTTGTTGCCCTGCTGGCCGACGGCGTCCACACGAAAGCCGCCCGGTACACCCGAACGGACAAGGGCTGGCGACGCGACTGGCTGGTCGGCGAACATGCCGATCATATGTACGACTTGCAAGTTAGTCCCGACGGCAAGACGCTGTTCTACTCCTATTCGACGGCGAGTACGCCGACCCGGTGGTATCACACGAAACTTGATGGGTCACGCCTGGGTAAACCTTGTCCCTTTGGCGTTCACCATTCGCATCTAGCGGAATTGCCGCACGCGCGAACGGAGGTCATGAGTTGGAAAGGAGCGCGCGGCGATGAGGTGCAGGGTATTCTCTACTATCCGCACGATTATCGAGAGCGAACGAAGTATCCACTCGTGGTGATGATCCACGGCGGTCCAGCCGCCGCCGACCGCGATGCGTGGGAAGATTGGTGGATGTACCCGACGAACCTCGTTTGCCAGCAAGGCGCTTTCGTCCTGAAAGCAAACTATCATGGCAGCGCCGGGTATGGCTTGGAATGGCTGGAATCGATCACGCGCGGACGATACGGCGATTTAGAGACAATCGACATCGAAAAAGGCATCGATCGCTTGATCGAAAGCGGCTTCGTCGATCCGGGGCGGCTGGCCGTGTCCGGCTGGTCCAACGGCGCCATCTTGGCCAACCGTCTCACAGCGAAAACGACGCGCTACAAAGCGGCGATTGCCGGCGCGGGCAACGTCGAATATGTCAGTGATTGGGCAAATTGCGAGTTCGGCGACGCTTTTAATCGCTATTATCTGGGTGCATCGCCGCTCGAAAAACCATTCCTCTACTTCGTTAAGTCGCCGTTCTATCGGCTCCAGCGCGTACGCACGCCGACCTTGATCTTCTTCGGCAGCGAGGACCAGACTGTGCCCGTTCATCAGGGCTGGGTGCAATATCGAGCCTTGCAGCAAATCGGCAAAACCGATGTGCGTTTCGTCCTCTTTCCCGGAGAGAAACATTCGCTCACCAAGTTGGCCCATCAGCGCCGCAAGGTGAAGGAAGAACTAGCCTGGCTCGATCGCTACCTGTTCTCTTCCGTGGTGCGATCGAATCCCGCCGTCAAAGCCGATTCGCCGCTGGGATGGGCGATCAAGCGCCGGCAAGCACGCCGCGAAGCCGGCCGTTACGGAGTGATGGTCAAAGGCCGTCTCATTCCGGAAACCGTGACCTACGGCGAGCTGCGCATTGGCCGCTTCGAGGTGACGCGCGCTCAGTTCGCCGAGTTCGACAAAACCTACAAAATCGAGCCGGGGCGCGAGAACTACCCGGCCAACGGCATCACCTTCGAGCGGGCCAAGGATTACTGTTCCTGGTTGAGCAAGCAGACCGGACGCACTTATCGTTTGCCGACCGAGGAGGAGGCAGAGAAGCTGTACGAGAATTCCGAAGGCGAGGAGAACACGCTCGATCATTGGGCGGGCTATGCCGTCAATCCAGACGATGCCGTTCGTTTGCGCGAGACTTTGAACGATCGAGGCGGGGAGGCGCTGTTGTTGAAGGAAGTAGGTTCATTCCGAGCGGCAGGCGATGAACAGGCCGTCTTCGATTTAGGGGGCAACGTGGCCGAATGGGTGGCGATGAAGGACGGCAAAGGAGCCGTCCGCGGCGGCAGTGCTGATGCACCCGCGGACAGCAAGCAGAAAGCAAATCAGGCGGGTGAAGGCTATCGCGGCTTTCGCGTCGTCGAAGAGAGAGGCTCGCGGTAAGGCAATCCTCCCTCACCTTCGGCTTCGCAATCCGAAAACACGAAGAGAAAAGAAAAGTCGCTTCGACTCTGCCGTTTCGTGTGCTTACACACTGTTCATACTGAACGGAGAACAGGGTGTCGGTTATTCCCCGGAGAGTACGCGAAGATTGGCTCCGCAACCTTCGCCCATGCTTTAGGCTCGGCAACAAAACCATTTCTCCTCACGTCCCGGCTGCACAGCCCTGCGCCGCATAGAATAGCCGGCGATCAGTCCGACCGCGGTATCGTTGCCGTACTCAGAGGAAAAGCCGCGCTTGGACATACAGAATCAGGCACCTTTTTGGGGAACGACCAATGCAGACGAAGGACAAGGGGAGAATCTGGCGTTGGCTGCCCTGGCTGGTTGTTCCGGCCAGTCTGGCATTGTTGGCGGTCTCTTCACTGACCCGGCCAACATCGAGGGCGGATGAAGAAAAGCCCAAACAAGCAACCTCTTCAAGCTACGACCAAATCACACCCGTTCTTCTGGGGAAGGAGAGCCTCCAATCGGTAATGGCCAGGGACAAGGCGGAAAAGGAGTCATTCGCCTCTCGCCAGCGGAAACTGCTCGAGGAGCGCTATGACCTCTCGGCACGGCCCGACAATAAAGTCACCATGTCCCGCGGCAAACCCATCCCGGTTGGCCCGACGGTGAAATTGCCATCCGGCGAAACGTGGGAATCGCTAGCAGAAATGTCGAGCGAAACCATCCGGGAAAGAGGGCTATTTCCCAAGGGATTCCTTCCCCTGCCGCACCCGAAGCACGAGGTGGGAGGCATGGTCTTCCCGCAAATGGAAATCAAGCTGCTGGCCCGCCTGGAGCGCTGGGATGTCGATTTCGATTTGCCCGAGCATTTCTTGCCCGAGTTCCCTCCCGCCCTCTACTTGACGACGCGCCGCGACTTGGGCGATGTCTCGCAAGGAAAAATGATCACAGTGGATAACTTCCAGGAAATCCTCCAGGGCATCCTCAATTCCAAGGATCTGGAAGGTATTCGCCTCCTGGTGACGCAGTTCCCGCAACAACAGTTCAACGCCACGGCCGACCGCAAGACAGAGAAACCTGCCGGCATGCAAGGCGTGGCTTGTTTTGACTGCCACGTGAATGGCCACACCTCGGCGGCAACTCATCTCGTGGGCGACATTCGGCCGCAGTCGCATCGCCGCCGCCTTGATACGACGAGTCTACGCGGCGTTAACATCCAGCGATTGTTCGGCTCGCAGCGCGCTCTCAAAAGTGTCGAGGACTTCACGGAGTTCGAGCAGCGGGCCGCTTATTTTGACGGCGATCAGGTCTCGGCTTCCGCCAAGGGGATCAATCCCTTGGAGCGCGGCAGTCAGGTCCACTTCATGGCCGAGGTCCAGGATCTGATTGATTTTCCGCCGGCGCCGGGGCTGGGCTGGGACGGCAAACTTGATCCGAAGAAGTTCGGTGCGGATTCGTTGGAGATGCAAGGCCAAAAGGTGTTCTTCGGCAAGGCCCAATGCGCGACGTGCCATCCAGCCCCGTACTACACCGATAATCTCATGCACGATCTGAAGGTAGAGCGTTTCTATAAAACGCAAACCCACAACGGCCTAGTGGCCACGGCGCAAGGCCCTATCAAGACCTTCCCGCTGCGAGGAATCAAAGAGTCGCCCCCCTATTTCCACGACGGCCGGCTTCTGACCCTGGAGGACACGGTCGAATTCTTCAACCTTGTTCTCGAACTCAAGCTCGACGCCAAGGAGAAGAAGGCCCTCGTGGCCTTCATGCGTCAGCTCTGATCGTGCTGCTCGGTTTAGCGACGCTTCACAGAAGCGTTTTCCCTTCCACGATTCCCGCGTTGTGGTGGGGTCTCCCTGCCCCGCCCCCGTTGTGGTGTCTCCCGACCCCGCCACGGTCCGTGACCGAAGGTCTGCCCGTTGTGGCGGGGTCTCCCGACGTCCGGAGTCCGGGCCACAACGGGGGGCGGTTCGGGGAGAATTCGCCTCAGAACTGCTATGGCACCGCGGAGAGAAGGTCGGTATAGTCCGCCGCGCGTTGGGCTTTCGTTTTCGCATCGAGACGCGAAAACGTCGGCGGCTGAGGGCGTTCCCATCTTTGCTTGGGCCAATCTCATCCACTTTCCAGGAGCAGAGGGAGATTATGCGCAAACTGATCTGGTGCTGTTCAGCGGCGGGAGTGCTGGCAGCAGGGGGATTCTTGTCCCTGACCTACTACGCCTGCCGCTGCCCAGACTCCGTGGTTGGCCGCTCCTTGCAGGTGATCGCCGAGGCGTCGGTCGCGATGCAGCCATTGAATGGACTGACCTCGTTGGCCATGCGAACGAGCCAGGCCAACGCGCAGGCGAGCGAGACGGCCGGTAGCGTCGAGGAGTGCATCCCCGAGGATCCGCAACCCGTCGCGCCCGAACCGGTGGCGGGTCCGGTATCGATCATCGCCCAGGCAGCTCCGGTATCAGATTTTGGGGCGGATGCAGCACCTATCGTTATCCGTGAAGACGATCCGATGCCCCACGACGCAATGCTGCCGGTCGCTCGCGCGGACATCGATCTGCCCGTCGTTCAGGGACAGGAGATACCGCCCAATGGTTGTCCCATCATCATGCCGCGCTGCCAGGACGACGACGAACTTCCGGCAACGCCGCCGCGGATGCCTTACGCCGATGAGAGCGATCAGAAGCCGGCTCAAGCCAATGCCAAGAAACCCCGCAGCGACTCAGGGGAGGAGACCAAGACGCTTTTCAAGGAGTGGACGAAGATCTTTGAAGAGGCTAAGGAAGGCAAGTCCGAGTCCGTGGAAGAGCTGCCGCCACCCATCGAAGAGGAGCCGCAGACTGAGCCGAAGTGCCAGGAAGACAGCCATCTGAACGAGCACTATTCCGGATGCCCGCGCACCAGCAGCCCTTACAGCGGCAAGAAGGGGATGGAGCAGCATTCGAAACGGGCATGGGAAGCCGATCCCAAGATGAAGAAGAGGGGCAAGGAAGAAAGCAGCGAGGAGCCGCCGCAGCCCGCCAAGAAGCAGCACCCAAGCAAGGAAGGCAAGAGCAAGGACGAACTTCGGCCGACACAGGGCGTGGATACGATGGAGTATCGTCCCAGCGACGGCGCACTCAATGAATATGGTCCCGGTCCGATACAGTGATGGGATGCAGCGTCCGGCGAGCGGGGTCGCGTAAGCGCCCCGAGAGAAGCACTCGGGGCGCTTACGCGACCCCGCTCGCCGGACGCTGCGGATTGGTATTCTAGTGCTTCGCCTCCGCCTTGCGCGAGACTGCTTTTTTCACCTCGCACACCAGATCTTTCGCGGGTACCACCAACAATCGGGCACTTGCTCCATGCGGCAGAATCACCACCTCCGCTGGCCGATCTATTTGGCTCCCGAAGAGCCGTTCTTTTTGGCCCGCGAATACGGGCACGATGCCCTGTGTCGAGGAGGCGCCCAATCCGGCAAGAACGACGAGCGAAAAACGCTTGTTCGCGGGATTCTCGGCGGCGGCAATGACGGCACTGTCCGGATGAGCATATACCTCTTCACGCACGGCAAACGAACCGCGGCCGAAGGAGATGGGCAGTTGTTTGTGATACTTCTTTACCAGCGCGTTCGTATCCGGCCGGCCGATCAGAAGTAGATGATGTGTCTTCAACTCTTCCTCGGTGACCTCCGTGTCTGACCGAATGGGTACGGTAATGTTCCAACCCATCGCACGGAGGCTTTGTTGCAGCCACCTGGCTGCTTCGCGCTGGCTCGGCTTTTCTCCCGTAGTGCCGTAAACGATGAGCGTGTGCTCCTGCTCATCATGGAAGCTGAGGATGGAGAACGGCCCGCCGTTACTCTTGGCTGCTTGTCCATATTTATCGAGGACGACGCGCAACGGCTGCTCGTGCGTCTGGACCGCAAGGCGAGCAGTGGTGCCGTCGATGCGCACCTCACGCGTCACCTCGTCCTTGGCTGTCTCGACTGTGACATCGAGCGCCGTTTGCGGGCCATCCTTATCGCGGCGAACTTCGACGGTGACTTCGTAGCCGGACGAAGTGGTCGAGGAGTTGGTCACGGCAATCTGATAATGGGGCAAGCCAGTTTGCGTCAGCCAGGCATCGAAAAAGTTCGCTCGGGAATTGCCGACCCATTTCTCGACATGGGCGCGGAACTCCGCGGCACCGACCGTTTTGCCGGCGTGTTCGCGGCCAAACGCATCCATCATTTCATCGAAGGTTTTGGCTCCCATTTGCCGGCGCAGGCTGTGCAGCAGCCAAACGCCCTTGCCCGCCGCCGCACGGTACCAGTCGTTTTGACGCAGCGCGGAGCGCGTTGCATCCAGCGAAGTCTCCGGCCGTGCTCGCGCGCCAAGGTTGTAATCGGCACGATAGGCGAAGAGCGCCAGGGCCAATTGCTCTCGATCCGCGCGAGTCAGCTTGTGATCGGAAGCGCGTTTGCGGAGAGCGTTTTCCAGAGCGGCGATTTTCTCGTAATCGGCGAAGCCGGTCGCCAGCCAGGTATCGGCATCGCTCTGGGGCAGGATCGTCCCATGCCATGCCGCGATGGTCGGCGGCAGAGCAGGAGTCGCTAGCTCCGATGCCTTGATTTTGCTTTCGTGCATCTCATCAGGCAGATCCACGGCAAGAATCTTCCCCGGGTCGCCCTTCGGCGCGCCCGCGTGCAAGACCGTCCAAGGATTGCTCACCAACGGCCGCACTTCCGGATATTGTTTTTGTTCTTCGAAGGTCGGCTTCCACGTCCGGCCCAGGGGTGGACCAAAGAGCGCCCAGGTCTTCAATTCCCCGGCCATATCGCTGGTCGTGAACTTGGCATCGACCGAAGGGTACGCGGCCAAGGGCGGCGTCGTGAAGGCCAGCTTGCCGAACTCGGCGTCCATCTTGCCCTTGTAGCGATCGTACAGCTCCAGCCATTTTTCGTCGCGCGGCGACGGTCGAAACACCGCCGCGGCCGGCCGACCCTCGACGCTGGCGATCGTCTCCAGACGCACATCTAGATCCTTGGTGTTATTGCAGCCCCAATAGAAACCCTCGGTGCCGCCGTACCACTCGTTTTTGCTACTGCGATAGAGCTTGCTCTTGTGCGTGCCCAACTCGAACATGGCGATTTCGTTGGTCTTGGTGTCGCCCAGCAGCCATTCGTTCGTGTACAGCCCGTTGTTGCCCTCCTTGAGGATCTCCACCGCCTTGTCGATGTTGTCGGCGTATTGCAGGGCGCGACGGATGCGCGAGGCGACGGTCATGCCGGTGCCGTCGAAGCGCGTCTGCGCCAGCGTCGTCTCGCACACGAGCAATCCAGCATCGTTGTAGTAGTAATCCAGGCCGCTCTGAATGCCGCCGGGATATGACTGCATAAATACACGATGGCCGCGAGTTGGTTTCACATCGAGCCAAACATTGTAAAAGCTGGAGGGATACAGGCTGAACATGGTGATGTGACCGAAGACGATCTTGCCATCGCGCGTGGCCTTGCCGTTGGCGGCGAAGGCGCTACAGTGCATCGGCTTGGGCGGTGTACTGGCTGGGGGCGAATCTTGCTTAAAACTCTTGCTTTCCAAGCCATTCGGCGTGGCCAACAGCGCGGAATCCAGGGTCTCTATCTCGGGCCAGGAATTGAGCGCGATGATGTCGAGTAAATCGATAGGCCGTCCCTGGAACCGCGCGCCGGCGGCGCTGGCGCCGTCGGCGATGCCCTTCATCTCTTCGAGATATTCCTTGTCGTAACGGCGCTGGAACAAGGCATCGACGAGGGTGCGCGTCGCCTTCCAGCCGTCGGCAGGCGCTTTCGGACTGCGCACGGCGGCGAAGCAGCGGACGTGCGCGGCGATTTCCTCTGCGAGCAGTCGGCCATGTTGCAGCCCGCGTTGATACGGTTCGCCTTCGATATGCAACACGATCCAGCCGGCCTGCGGATAGCGATAAGCCGGGCCGTACCGCTGCACCGAATGCGGGTCCGGCGCGAAATCCGCGGCCGGCAGCGAGGAACAAATGCAGCCAAGAATGGAGAACACCAGCACAGGAATGGATAAGCGTCGCATCGGAGTGGTCCTCGTGGAGAGGGGAACCTGTCGAGAATGTCTCAAGAGAGAGTCCACCTTATTATGAGAACCCAGCAGCGGGCGGGCAAACGAAAAAGTCGCCTCGTTCCCACGCTGCGTGGGAATGAGGGTGTGTGTAAAGCACCCTCGTTCCCACGCTCCGCGTGGGAACGTGCGTGTGCGACGCTCCGCGTCGCGTTTTTTCCCTTTGCACGTCGGGCCGCGGAGCGGCCGGACGTGCGTTCCCACGCAGGAGCGTGGGAACGAGAACCTGTTCTCCCTGATTTTCTGAGTTCGCCCATTTTCGCCAGCCCCCCGGCGGCAAGTGACTGCTCTGGCATTTTTGCTCCGCGTGTTGCAAGATAGCCGTCGTGCTCGACGGCACCTCAGCCGGCAGCGTCCATTATCTGGCCGCGGCTGTTCCCACGAATTACCTTCCCTGTCCTTGTTACGAGGACTCGATTCATGCGTTGTGTTGCACGGATGCTCATTTGTTTTAGCTTCGTTGTCCTCACGATTCCTATATCCTCTGCCGCCGCGCCGCCGGTGGAGCCGGCGCGGAACGAGCGCGTCGTCTATCTTGCCCGCGATCTGCCGGACGAGCAGCTCATTGTTCTTGGCGCGACTCTGGCCGCCTGGCGACCCCACAGCGTTTTGTTGCTCGATTCCACCAAAGCATCACCCTATTTGAAATCGTTTCTGGCCGCCTACAAACCGGATCAGCTTGTCCCTCTGGGCGGCGATGCTGACTGCCTCGCTGAATTCGAGAACCGGCTGGATATCAAAACTGCCGCGCCGCTGACCTGGAGTCGCGGGCAACCTCTGGCCCTGTGGCGCTCGCTGTTCCAACGTGCCGAGGAGGTGGTGGTTTGTCCCGTTCATCCACGCGGCACCTTGCTTCAAGCCGCTTGTCTAGCCGGCGTATTGCACGCGCCCTTGTTCGTCTTGCATGGCCGGGAGAGCGATGCGGACCGGTTGGTCCGGCAGCTGGGCGAATGGCAGACGCGCCGCGTTCATCTCGTCGGCAAGGCGGAGAAGTTGGCTGAGCAGCTCCCAGGCATCGAAACCATCAAGCTAGTCAGCGAAAGCGCCGTGGCCTCGGCGTATCAGAAGCAACTCATGCGAAAGGGGCGCATCGAGAGTGTGGTTTTCGCCAACCCAGCGGACACGCGCGGGGAAATGGGTGCCATTTCCGCGCTGGCGCCGTGGATCGCTCCCCGACGCCACGCCGCTCTGCTTTTGACCAACGCCGAGGGATCGAACGTAGCCGAGGTCATGGAGCGCGCGCAACGGCACGAGGCGCTGCGCCAGGTCGATGCCTTGCTGTATTTGGCCAATTTGAAGGCCATTCCAGTCTGGCGGCGGCCCAACCCGATCCCCGGCGATAAGGACCAGCAGATCGAGATGGAGCCGTTGACGCCGAGCGGCAATCAACCGTTCACTTACTCTGTCGGCCGGCTCTTTCACGAAGATCGCGCCATCGTACCGCTGATGTTGGCGCGGCAACAGATGTTTCTCGATTCGCGCCGGCCGCTCAAGGCGTTGGTGGCCAGCAATTCGGGCGGCAGTCTCAGCTTGTTGGAAACCTTCTCACGCAACACCATTGAGACGCTGCGCCAAACCGGTGTGGAGACCACCACACTGATCGGCAACAAGGTCAGCCGCGACGAAGTGCGCAAGCAGATGCCGCTGCACAATCTCTTCCTGTGGGAAGGGCATTCCGGCACGCTTATGAACGACTATGAGTTTCCGACCTGGGATGATGCGGTTCCGCCGACGTTCGTGTTTTTGCAGAGCTGTCTGTCGTTGACCGAGCCGCGTGTCGGTTCGCTCCTGCGTCGCGGGGCGTTCGGGGTGCTCGGCTCCTCGACGCGCACCTATTCCGGTTCGGGCGGTGCCACCTCTCTCGCCTTCTTCAACGCCGTGTTGCACGAGGAACGGACAGTTGGCGATGCCTTGCGCCAGGCCAAGAATTTTCTTTTGGTCTACGCGCTGCTCAAGGACAAACGCCTCGGGAAAGGGGCGACGCGCACCGGGGCGAACATCCGTTCGGCCTGGGCCTTCACGCTGTGGGGTGATCCAACCTTGAAATTACCGGTGCCGCCTCGTTCCAATAACGATGGATGCTGTGTTCCGTTCGTCCGGCACGAAGTGCAAGGCAATACCATCGTCATATCGTTGCCCGATAAGGCCAAAGTTCCGGTGCAAACGGACAAATATCGCACGGAGCTGCTTCCCAACGAGCGTGCCGCCGGCCTGGTGAAAAAGGAAAAGATCGATGATCGCCGGCCGCTGGTTCCGTTCGTGTTCGCCGAGGTGCATCTGCCGCGCGGCCGCATGGGAATGACGCCGCATCTCAGTAGTCGCGTACCGTCGAACCGCTGGGTTTTCTGCTGGGACGAACGGCGCCGCTGCGGCTATCTGATCATCACACCCCGGCCGCAGGATACCGAGGAAATGCGTTTTCACATCCACTGGGAATTGATCGAGGCAAGGAACAATTAACCACGGATTGCACGGATAACATGGATAAAAAAGAGTCAGTAACATTTTTTTTATCCATGTTATCCGTGCAATCCGTGGTTCAGATCTTTCTACCGGAAGAGAGGCAAACCGATGTCAAGGACGACGCTGTGTGCGCTGACGGCGGCGGTGTTGGCGGTGCTATCTGTCGCGCTGATGATGCTGCGCCATCATGTAATGGGCGATGAATTGTATCGGCCGCGCGGCGCGGGCGCGTGGAAAGTAACGCTCGCGGTTCACGGCACCAGCCTGGGCAACGCCCGCATCGCCACCGCCATCCCTCTCGATCTCGATCGGCAAAAAGTAAACAACGATACGTATGAAAGCGCGCAAATGTTCCACAAGGCGCCGGAAGCCAAGCATCCGGAGCGACGGCTGGTCATCTGGTCGCAACGGGGAGCCGCGGCGGATGGACCGTTTCGCGTCCGCTGCGCCTTTCACGTTTCCGTCAGAGGCGATCATCCCATCGACTTGATGAACCACACTTCCGGCAGCCTTTATGCACCCCCGCGCCCGGGCGAATATCTTGGTCGTGAAGGCGGCGCCGGTGTCAACGACGAAGAAATCTCGGCGGCCGCCCGCAGCTCCATCGCCAATTTGGAGAATCCTCAAAATCAGCATGATGTCGTCGAGGCGCTGTATCATTTCGTCGCCCACGACATCAAAAACGAGCCGGTGGACGGACCCTCGGCCACGGCGGTCGAGTGTTTACGCAATGGGCGGGGCGATCGCCTGGCCCAGAGCCGCTTGCTCGTGGCGCTCTTGCGCAATCGTGGCATTCCCGCTCGCCTTGTTTCTGGGTTGGTGCTGGCCAACGGCTCGGAGCAACCACCGCATTATTGGGTCGAGGCCTGGGCGGATGGCCGCTGGCTGCCCATTTGTCCGTTTTACGAGCATTTCGGCCATGTCCCATCAAACTATCTCATCTTTGGCTTCGGCGAGAAACCGCTGGTGCGCGGCTGGCACGTGAAGGATCTCGACTTCGCTTTTCTGACCGAGCGCTTGCCCGCGCCCGATGCCAACGCCGCGGGACTCTCACCGCTCAAACGCTTGTTCCTCAACTTGTCGCTGTTCGCCCTGCCGCCTGCCGAGCGCCGGCTCGTTGAGATCCTTCTGCTCTTGCCCATCGCGGCGCTCATTATCTGCATCTTTCGCAACGTGATCGGCCTCCGCAGCTTCGGCACCTTCGCCCCTGCTCTGATCGGCCTGGCGTTTCACGACTTGCACAGCCTGCCGGGCATTCTCGTGTTCGTGACCATTTTGTTGATCGGCTGGCTGATGCGGCGCGTGCTCGATCACTATCACTTGTTGCAAGTGCCGCGCGTGGCCACGATGCTAACGCTCATCATGATCGTGTTGATTGGCGCGGTGGTGGCCGCCAATGTCTACGGCGCTCCCACGACGCGCTACATTTCGCTGTTTCCCATGATTATTCTGTGCGGCATGGTGGAGCGCTTCTGGACGCTGGAGACCGAGGACAGCACGGGCGCATCGTTCCGCACGCTGTTCCAAACGATGCTGATCGCGACCATTATCGCTCTGGTCCTTAGCTCAACGAGCCTGGTGCAACATATGCTCCGCTTCCCCGAGACGCTGGGCCTGATCATGGCAGCGCAACTGCTCATTGGCCGTTACACCGGCTACCGGCTGATGGAACTGCTGCGCTTCCGCGACTTCCTCAAACAACCGCCGCCAGAAGGACACCACTGGGTCATCGAGAGCGAATTGTAAGGCGAACGGCCGGCGTCAGCCGGCTGGTTTAGGCTCGACCAGCCGGCTGACGCCGGCCGTTCGCCAACTGGCATTCGGAGGTGAGGCATGTTTTGGTTGTTCAGGGCGGCGCGGCGGCTTCGGGAGCTGGGGATACTCGGTATGAATCGCCGCAATGCCGCCTTCATCCTCGATCACAATCCGCGTTCGCTGTATCCGCTCGTCGATGACAAGCTGCGCATGGCCCGGTTGTGTCAGCGCATTGGCGTGCCGACGCCGCAAGTCTATGCCGAGGTAGCGTCCTATTCGATGCTGCGCCGTTTGCCGCGTTTGCTCGGCGACCGCGGCGATTTCGTCATCAAACCCAATCGCGGCTCGGCCGGCCGCGGCGTGCTCGTCATTGTTGGACGCGACGGCAAGAATTATCTTCGCCACAACGGCTCCAGAATAAAGCCCGACGCGCTGCGGCAACATTTCTCCGACATCTTATCGGGCATGTACTCGCTGGGCGGCCAGCCGGACACGGCGATTGTGCAGCAGCGCATTCGCCTGCATCCTGCGTTCGAGTCGATCACCTATAAAGGCATCCCCGATGTGCGCGTCATCCTCTATCGCAATGAACCGGCGATGGCCATGCTGCGTTTGCCGACGAAAGCGTCCAATGGCCGGGCCAATCTGCATCAAGGAGGCATCGGCACCGGAATCGATCTCGATAGCGGCATAACCCATCACGCCGTGCAGCGCAATCGGTTCATCGAACGTCATCCCGATACGGACCGGCCCGTCGTCGGCATGCGCGTGCCGTACTGGAGGGAAGTGCTCGACATGTCGCGGCGTGTGGCGCAAGCCGTCGGCCTGGGCTATCTCGGCGTCGATATTGTCGTGGATGAGAATGCCGGCCCCATGCTGCTGGAGGCGAACGCCCGGCCGGGCTTGGCGATTCAGATCGCCAATGGGCGCGGCTTGCTTCCGCGTTTGCAGGCGATCGATGCCATGCTCGAGCAAAGCGCTCGGCCCGTATCGCTGGAGCGCATCCGTCAGGCGCCGCGCGTGCCGGAGCAGGTGCGCAAGAGTGCATGATCGGAGCCGCTCAGCGCTCTTCCTCTTCCCATTTGAGTACGCCCAGCAAATTGCAGTAATCGTCCGTCCACACAGCCCGATCCGGGCGTCCGCGCGCTTCGTGCCACTTGCGTTGCTTAATCAGCTTCGCCAGTGCTTCGCGCCCCTGGGCCATGACGACCCAGCGCGAGGGAGACTTGCCAAGCTGTTTTTCACGGGGATCGACAGCCAGATCATTCTGCAAGAGGCAGACGAGCGGCGGTTCGGCGTGGGCGGCCAGGTTTGCCAGCTCGCCCTCCAAATCGAAATAGCGGCTGGAGATGTGGAAGGCCAGGATGCCATCCTCACTCAAATGATCTCGATAGATTTGCAAGGCTTCACGGGTCAGCAAATGAGTGGGAATGGAATCGGAGTTGAAGGCATCGATGATGAGCAGTCCATACCGATCCCTGTTCCGCGCCAGTTTCAGCCGGGCATCGCCGAGGACAATCGCCGGCTTGATCGGCCCGCCGGTTAAGTAGGTGAACTGCCCCGAATCGCGGGCGATCGCCACGACGGCCGGATCGATCTCATAAAACGTCCAGTTCTGTCCCGACTCCGCATAACAGGCCAGCGCTCCTGTACCTAAGCCGACCACACCCACCCTCCGCAAGCGCTCGTCACCGTGCAGCGCCTTGAAAACCTGGCCGATCGGCCCCGTGCGATAATAGTAGCTAAGCGGTTCGCGGGCCCGCCCGGGATCGACGCTTTGCTGGCCATGCACGGTGTCGCCATGCACCAGCAAACGAAACGATCCGGTCGGATCGAGTGTCACACGATGGATGCCGAAGAAGCTCCGCGCGCGGTAGAGCGTCCGGCCATAAACGCCATCGTAGGCAACCGCAGCAAGGAGAATCGCGCCAATGCCCAGGCCGAACCGCAGGGGCCATTGGGAAAACAGGTAGCAAATTACCAGAGGGAGCGCGAACATCCAGGCGACGCTCTCCGGTCCGGGCTGCACATAAAATAGCAGCCCGCTGAAGATGAGAGCGGTCGCCAGGAGTCCTAGCCCTACCGGCAGGACGATGTCCAAAAGATGAAAAGTCTGCGCCGGCGCGGGGCGCAGCAGGCACGCAAGCACCAGCATCAGCGGATACTCGGCAGGGGTCGAAAACAAGAGCGGCGCCAGGAAGGCGTTAAACATGCCGCCGAGCATGCCGCCGATCGATAGCCACAAGTAAAACTCCGTCAGCTGTTCGCTGGGCGGCCGCTCCCGCGCCAACGTGGTGTGGCAGAGAAGACTGATCCAAAATAAACCGAGCAAATGCAGCAACACCAGCAAGATGAGCGGTTCGGTCGCCTCCGAAAGAAGAACGAGAACGAGAACCAGCACAACGACCGGCATCCAGCGCGCCAGCAATTGATACGGAATCCATTCTTTGCGTGCGAAGGCCAGTACGAAGGTCAACAAATATAAGGCAAGAGGCGCCACCCAGAGCAGCGGGATGGCCGCGATGTCCGTAGTCAGGTAGGTAGTGATGCTGAGCATCAGACTGGAGGGGACGAACGCCAACAACAGCCAGCGCAGACTCTGCTTCCAACTAATCGGGAGCGCTGCAGGAGGATGGGGAGCGGTCGAACCGTTCTTGATCTGAACCGGCGCGGAACTCTTCCAGAAGCAAACAGCACACCCGGCCGCGAGCAAGAGGAACACGATATAGCCGGCCATCCAAAGGCGTCCCTGGGCCGCCAGGGGCAGAAGCGGCTCAACGAGCAGCGGATAACCGAGCAAAGCCGCCAGGCTGCCGAGATTGCTGGCTGAATAGAGATAATAGGGATCGCTTGACGAAGCATGCCCCAGGCCGGCGAACCATCGTTGCAACAAGGGCGAGCTTGTCGCCACGACGAAAAATGGCAGGCCGATCGAGAGCAGCAGCAGTCCCAGCAGCCAGAGAACAGGCGACGACTGGTCAGGAGGCGCCGAAACACGGGGAAGCGCGATCGGCAAACAGACAAGCGGAAGCAAGAGAAAAGCGACGTGCAGGAGCGCATGGCGCCGTTCGCCGAGCCAGGAGGGCAGCAGATGCGCGTAGAGGTAGCCGCCTAGCAGCAACGCTTGAAAGAAGACCATGCAGGTGTTCCATACCGCCGGACTGCCGCCGAGAAGAGGCAGGATCATCCGGCCGATCATGGGCTGCACGAGAAAAAGCAGAGCGGAACTGAGGAGCAAGGTCAATCCGAAGAGTTGCACCATGGGAGCCTATCAAACACGGTTGCATCGGGCGGAACTAATCATGAAAAAACGATTCCCTGTACAATACATTATGGGTCCAGCCTTGCGAATGTTACTGCTTGGCGAGCGGGGTCGCGTGAGCGCCCCGAGAGAGCGTCTCGGGGCGCTTACGCGACCCCGCTCGCCATGAGAGCGTCTCGGGGCGCTTACGCGACCCCGCTCGCCGTGATTTTGATTCTGCTGGACAAGGAACAATACGATGTGTCTGCTCGCCTTGTTTTTCCGGGTCGTTGACGATGCCGCAGTCATCGCTGGGGCCAATCGCGAAGAATTCTACGAGCGCGGCGGCGAGCCACCGCGTTTGCTGCACGGCACGCGAAGTGCCGTTGCCGGCGTCGATCCGGTTGCCGGCGGGACGTGGTTCGGCGTCAACGAGAATGGCGTGCTCGTGGCCGTCACCAATCGGCGGAAGCTCGACGTGCCGGCTGCACCGCGCAGCCGCGGCTTGCTCGTTCGCGAGCTGCTGGCCTGTCCTTCCGCGGCCGCCGCGGTCGATCATGCGGTTGCCGCCCTGGAGCAAGGTTGCTACGCCGGCGCGAATTTTCTCTGCGCCGATGCCAGCCGTGCGGTCGTCATTCAGGCCGGCGAATGGTTACGCATTCGGCCGCTGCCCCCGGGCATCCATGTCTTGGCAAATGTCGATGTCAATGATCACAGCGATGCGCGCCTGAAATATGCCCTGGATTGGTTGAATCGGCGCCCCTATCATTCAGCAGCGGATTGCGTGCGAGCGCTGCGACAACTATGTGCGCAACATGAGCCGGACGATCCGCCTATGTGCTTCCGCGACAGCGATCGTAGCACCGTGTCCAGCTCTCTCGTCGCGCTGCGCCGCTCGCTTGCGGATAGCACGTATCTCCATGCGCAAGGACCGCCGTGCCAAACGCCGTATGAGGATTACTCCCATCTGCTAGCAGCGATCAACGGTCAGGAATCCTCAAAGACAATTGCTGACCGCTAACTGAGGACGCCTACGATGGGCAAAGAATCAATTCCTCCCGGCCCGAAAGGGCATTTTCTCAGCGGCCATCTGCCGGAGATGCGCCGCGATTTGCTCGGTTTCTACCTGCACTGCGCCCGCGATTACGGCGATTGCACCACCCTGCGCTTCGGCATCAAACGCATCTTCTTCGTCAATCATCCGGTGTTGATCGAACAAGTTTTGCACAGTCGAAACTTCACCAAGCACTACGCGCTGCGCATGAATCGGCTGCTTCTGGGCAATGGTCTGTTGACGAGCGAAGGCGATTTCTGGCTTCGCCAGCGGCGGCTGATTCAGCCGGTCTTTCAACGCGAGCGCATCCTGTCCTACGCGCCGGACATGACGGCCCACGCGGAGCGGCAAATCGACTCCTGGCGCGACGGCGATGTTCGCGATTTGCACGCCGAGATGCGGAAACTGACGCTGGCCATCGCCGCCAAGACGCTGTTCGGCGCCGACGTGACCGGCCAATCCGAGGCCGTCGGCCGCGCTCTCCACGATGCAATGGGCACTTTCAGCCAACGCTTTTTCCGTGTCATCCGAATCCCGGAAAGCGTGCCGACGCCGGGCAATTTGCGTATTCGCAAGGCCATACGCCGCCTCGATGCCATTCTCTACGGACTCATCAATCAGCGCCGCGCTGAAGGTGAGCAAGCCGATCTGCTGTCGATCTTGTTACATGCCCGCCATGAAAGCGACGGCAGCGGCATGACCGACCAGCAGCTGCGCGACGAGGCCATGACGCTGTTTCTGGCCGGACACGAAACGACGGCACTGGCCCTGACCTGGGGTTGGTATCTGTTGGCCCAGCATCCCGAAGTGGTCGAGAAACTCCAGGCCGAGCTGCGCCAAGTGCTCGGCGGCCGAACGCCGACCGCCGCCGATCTACCCAACTTGCTCTACACCGACATGATCGTACAGGAAGTCATGCGTCTTTATCCGCCTGCCTACGCCATCGGCCGGCAGGCCATCCGCGCCTGCACGATCGGCGGTTACTCGGTACCCGCGGGAGGGACCGTCCTCATGAGTCAGTGGGTGGTGCACCGCGATCCACGCTATTTTGATGAACCAGAGCGCTTTTATCCGGAAAGATGGGCGGACGGTTTGGCCAAGCGTTTGCCGCGCTATGCGTACTTCCCCTTCGGCGGTGGGCAGCGCGTGTGCATCGGCAACACTTTCGCCCTGATGGAACTGCCCCTGGTGCTGGCGACCATCGCACGGCGTTTTCGTTTCTCGCTGCCTCCCGGACCTCCCGTAATGCCTAGGCCACAGTTGACTCTGCAACCAAACCGCCCCGTCTTGTTGAAACTGCACGAGCTTCGCTGATTTGCTGAGCCGCGATGGTCAGGGAGTGGAGGAAACAACCGCTCCCTGACGGTCGCGGCGCAGCAGGATCATTCCGTTTCATAGCGCCGCAGCAGCAGATATTCGAGCAGCCACACGAGCATCGCCAGGCTTTGATCGTTGCGATCGCGTCCTGGATCGAACTCCGAAAGAATCAGCCCTGCCACATTCGTTGACCAAATCGCATCCATCAGACGCAGCAGCAAAAGCGGCGTGAGACCGAATGGCACCGGCTGGGTCACGGCCGGGAAACTCGCTGGATCGAAAACATCGCAATCCAAATCGAGAAACACTCGCCGCGCGTTGCGGCTGGCTTGTCGCAATTCATCGAGCGCCGGCCGCGGGTCGATTGCCAACTCCGCCGCGCTGAATGTACGGCGAAAATACCCTTTGATGTATTCGGATGTTAGCAATAAATCACGATGGCCAAGATTCACTAGCGGCGGCAGCGCTCCCTCGCAGTGCAGAAGGAAATTGCCGTGGGATAGCTCCGATGTGCAATCGCGGAAATGATGAATGTCCAGATGCGCGTCAAACTGAACGACAAGGGTGGAGTCGTCGCTGCCGGCAAGCTCGTCATAAACCGGCAGCGCGCCGAGATGGTTGCCTGTAATCCAAAAAAGGAAATCCCCCTGGCGCAACACCTGGCGCACGGCTTGCCGGCCCTGCCGCCGCCAATCGGCGTAGGCATCAAGCGTCTCGAAGTGATACTCGCGGATTCGCACTTGATCCGAGTAACAGCGCGCCCGCGTCGGCACTCGTTCGCGGCGATTATCGGCAAGGATTTCGCGCAGCTCGTCAGCAAGCAAGGCGACCCCCGCCGCGGTACCGGAGCTGCCGAAGAGATCAAAGGGGAAGAAGACGAAACTGCTCTTCATAGTGGGAATTGGCGGATGGAGCTGAGCCGAAAATGGGCCCAGCAGGATTCGAACCTGCAACCAACGCGTTATGAGCGCGCTGCTCTGACCGTTGAGCTATAGGCCCTCGTGATTTTTTCTAGCAGGCAACCGCTTTCAATACAAGCGATCCTTGCATTTACACGAAGTGGAGTGTATGCCCGGATTCTGGTAGTAACTCCCGTTCCCGCGCTCCGCATGGGAACGAGCGTTGGCGACGCTCCGCGTCGCGGCTGGATGCCACGCGGCAACAAGACGGGACGAAGAGCGTCCCGACGTGCGTTCTCACGCAGGAGCGTGAGAACGAGGTCTAGCCCTCCGCGCTGCATCCCGCGCGCGAAGGGCCGTGGTACAGTTCAGCGGGCAACGCATTCCTGATAGAGCTGCTCGAATGCCGGGCTTGTCTTCTTGGCCGCCTTCTTGATGCGGCTGAGAAACTTCTTCTCATTCTCGTCGATTTTGCGATCGGCGAAGAGCATCTTGCGCAGCCACTCGGCTTCCTTGGCCGAAATTTGGCCGTCGCGCAGCACGTTTTCCTCGATAGCCTTGAAAAACAGCGTTTCGAACTTCGGATTCACCGTCTTCTTTTTCGCCTTGGCTTTTTTCTGGGCCGTGTTGCGCAGCTCGATAAGGAACTGAACTTCCTTGGCGTCGATCTTGCCGTCGGCCCACAGCTCGCGCTGCAATAGCTTGACCTCGGCGTCATCGATTTCACCGTCGGCCACGAGCGCTTCCAGGGCCAATTTGCGCCAGTCTGCCATAATACACCTCCCTTAAGTTGTTAGAGCACCGGCTGACCCCCACACGCGGCCACGAGCCGGCTCATTGCACACCAATATAGGGAGAGGGAGGGAACCGCCAAGGCGCAAAGGACGCAAAGGAACAAAAGAGACATAAAAACGAGAGCGGAAAGCGACTGATTGTAACGGACAATTATCTCTCTTTTTTATCTTTTTTTCTTAATGTCCTTTACGTCTTGGCGGTTCATTTTTCGCGATCCTTATGCCGATTCGCGCAGGGCGGAGGCGGCGGATTCCTCGCGGACTTGGCGGACGAAGCGTTCCCAGGCTGCGGTGTTGGCGGGCACACTGGCAGTGGCCCGTTCGAGATCTTCGAGTAATTGCGCTATATTGACGTAACGTAGGGTCTCGTCCTCGTGATGGAAGCGCCCCAGAATGTTTTGCAACACGGCCGGCATGGACTTGGATTTTCCTCCCTTGCTGGGCGGCGTCACCGCGGCCCAGCCGGCGGCGATATGGCCCAGCGCGGCGAGATCACGAGCAACCGATGGCTCATCGTCATCCTGGGGCGGCGGTACGGCCAGCCAGCGCGGCTCGCCGAGGCCGCACAGTTTCAACACGCCCTCGCGTGTAAACACGAACGACGACGCATGCAAATGGCCGTGGATTAGCCCCGCTGAGTGCGCTGCGTGCAGGGCAGAGGCGGCTTGCGCCAGCAAGCGCACCCACACTCCCGGCGCGCCCGCCAGCACCGGCCATTCGGTGCTGGGCAGACCATGCAGCCATTCTTGCAGCGCCGCCGGCCGTCCGGCGATGGCCAGGACTTCCAGAGTCGCAGCCACGTTCTCATGCTGAACCGCCGCCGCCGCCGCGAAGCGCTGGAGAAACTCATCGGGGCGCACCGCGTCTTCCATCTCGGATTCGGCCAGGTGTCGCAGCATTAATTCGCAGTTGTGGCGCGGATCGAAGACGCGATAAACCGCTTCGCGCGGCGTCGCTTGCAGTCGATCGATGACGCGCACCGGCCCCAAGACCAGCCCTTCGAGATTGCCCGCTTCGATGAGGGCCATTTGAAAGAGCGTCAGATAATTGCCGGCGAGAAGCAGTTGTCTGAGCGAACGCCGCTGCCGCCGCGCTTCCATGAGTAGTGCCGTCAGCGTGTCGCCGTCGATCAATTCCAGGGAACGCAGCAAATCGCCAAGCTGCCGATCGCCCGGCTCGACATCGCCCGTGATCGACAGGATGCCGCGCTCGCTGCCCTCTACCGCGACCGGCGCCTCGTCGCTGTCCTCGGCGACATCGAGACCGGCCAACTCGCGCATCTTGCGGCGATACCATTCGCGCATGTCGCCCAGATGGCGATCGACTTCGCCGCGCCGCTCGGTGACGAGGCGCTCCTGGTGATTCAATTGCTCCGCCTGCTGGGCCAATCGCGCCGAGACATCGGCGATCTGCTGCGCCTGTTCGTTGACCTCGGTCGCCCGCCGTTCTAACCGCGTCTCGTCCAGGTGCAACGATTGCTTCAATTCGGCGAGCCGGCCCTGCCATTCGATGAGCTGCTGGCGGAAGGCGGCGACGGCCAGGCGATGCTCGTCGCGTGCCACGTGCAGATCCAACTCCTGCTGCCGGACACGCTCGATCTCGGCCTGGAAGTCTCGGCGCACAATTTCCAGGTCGCCACGGCTCTGGCGAACGTAGCCGTGGATCTCCGACAGATGTTCTCGCAATTGTTCGCGCGCTTTCGTCAATCGATCCAGCGCCGAGGACGCTCGCGCCTCCATCTCCGGCAAATGCCGGCCCAACTCCACAACTTCTTGCCGGCTCGCTTCCAGCTCCGCGCGGAGGCGTGTGGCTCCATCCTGCGCCTTCTGCCGCTCCACCTCAAAGGCGATGCGCTCCGAAGCAAGCACCTGCCGCTGTCCGCCCAGCGAAGCATGGGCTTCTTCGATGCGCTGCTGCTCGGCTCGGTGCTTTTCTTCCGCATCGACGAGCTTTCTCGCCTGTTCGTCCAACTCCGCGGCTCGAACTCCCAATTCCTGCCTCGCCATGTTCAAGCGCGTCTCTGCGAGCTGTTTATCTTGCTCCAGATTTTTCGCGTGTTCGTTCAGCCGGGCTGCCTCAGCCTGAAGCCGCTGTTCTTCTTCCGCTTGTACTCGCTGTCTTTCGTTCAATTCCTCGACGCGACGGCGCACCTGTTCTTGCAGCGCGGCCAGTGCCTGCTCGGCCCGCACCAGGGTCATCTCTCGTTCTTGCAGCGCTTGGCGATCGCTCTGGAGCTTCTCCTGTTCTTGCTCGAGCTGGTTCCCTCGCGCCGTCAAGAGAGCGGCTTGCTCGGCCTGCTCGGCGGCCATCGTTCGGACTTGTTCCTGCTCCGCTCGCAACTGTTTTTCTTCGCCATCCAGCGTCTCACGGGCCTGGCGCAGCTGCGCAACCGCTGCTTCCAGCGTGGTCCGCCGTTCCTCGAAACGCCGTCGCTCTTCGTCGTGCAATTGCCGGTCGTTGTCCACCTCGGTGCGGATTCTTTCCGCCTCGGCCTGCCGCGTTCGCAGATCGCTCTCGGTCGCTTCCTGCAGGACGCGCTGATCGCTGAGTGCCTGCTCCTGCCGCCGCAGTTCCTCGCGCATTCGCTCCAGCCGAGTGCGCAACGTCGCCAGCATCGCCTGCTGCCCTTCGAGCGCCGCCGCCCGCTGATCCAGTTGCCCGCTTTGCTCCTCTTGCTCTTTTTTCCGCTTGGCCAGTTCTTCCGTCTCGCTCACCAAGCGATTGTGCCATTCATCGAGCTGTGCCGCTTGTTCTTCCAGCTCGCGCATGTCGCGCTGTAACTGCTCGTAGCGGTGATCGACTTCCAACGCGGTGGCTTGCAATTGTTTTTGCCGTTGCTCCAGCGTGGCCTGAATGCGATCGAGCCGCACGAGATCGGACTTGTGCTGTTTTTGTCCCTTCTCCAGGTCCGCTTCCGCCTCGATCAATTTCGTCTCGCGGGTTTGGACTTCCTTGAAGCGCTCACTCAGATCGCGCTGTACTTCTTGCTGTCGGCTGACAATGAGGCGATGCTGCTCCTCCAGCAATTGCCGTTCGCGTTCCACCTGCTCGCCGCGGCCCTCGATTTCGATCTGTTTCTGCTCCCATTCCTGCCGCCTTGCGGCAAGGTCGGCTTCACCGGCATCGATCCGCTGCTTACGTTGCTGCAAGCGCCGCGCCGCCTTATGGATGGCCTGCTGCTGCTTGATGAGCCGTTCGCGCCGCTCGTGATAGCGCTGATAAAGCTGCTGGCGAATCTCGGTCAATTCGCGCCGCACGGCGACGCCTTCCTCATTATGCTTGCGGGTCTCCTCGTCCCGCGTCTCGATTTCTCGCTGCCGGGTTTGCAGCATCTCATGCTCGGCATTCCACGTCCGCTCTCGTTCCTCCAATTCGGCCCGGGCCGCCGCCAGGTCCTGCTCCTGCTGCTGCAATCGCTGAACGACTTGTTGAAGGCTCTCCGCACGTTGTCGGCATTCGGCCTCGATCTCTTCGCGACGGCGGTTCCAGAAAGCACGGTCGCTTTCCAATTGTTCGCGCTGTTCTTTTAATTTTCGTTCGCGTTCCGCCACATCGGAGGAAGCTGGGGTTCGCTCCACCGCCGCGCCTTTACCGGGGCGGACGGTCAAGCCAATCTCGATGGGACCGATGGCGATGGTATCGCCATTGTTCAGATAAGCAGTGGAGACGGCTTTGCCGTTGACGAGGATGGGCATCACGGGAGCCAAACGCCGCAGGCTTGCGGCAGCCCCGCCGCGGCCAATAACGCAAATAATGGGCGGCAGATTGGAGCCAGGCAAACGCAGATCGCAGCCGGGCACACTGCCGATGAGAAAGCCGCCGTCGCCGACCTCGTAAACGGTGGCGCGGCCTAGACCCGAACGTACTTCGAGCCGAACCGTCGCCAGTGCGCTGTCCCCGCTGTCCAGCGCCGACGGTCGAGAAGGAGAAGACGCTTGTACCATAGGAGGAACCCGATTCCGGAACGTGCGCGCATGGGCGAGCGAGCGAGATTGGAACCGATTCTTGCGATTTTTGAAAGGTCAAAGACAAAAGTACCCCGGAGTCCAACAGCCCAGCGGATCGCGGTTGACACTGCGAAGACAGTCCGGCTATAACACCGATCGCTCGGCGGCCTGCGCCGAAACAAGCTCGCGCTCGACAGTGCTTGTCGGCGGGAAGGAGGGACGTAAGGATATGTCCCTTCGTTCATGCCTTTGGTTGTAAGAGAGGGATGGATCCCCGTTGCTCGCTTGCCGCGTTCCAGATTGTGCTGTCCCTTCTTCGATCCGAAGCATGAGCGGCGGTCCACGGTATCACTATTTGCGTTTGCTGTCGGGCGAAGCCCGCGGGCTGTGGCCGACGCTGGAACGACTCGCCTTGCGCGGCGCCAGTGTTCCGTATGGGCTTGCCGTGCGTCTGCGGAATGTCGCTTATGAGCATGGTTGGCTCCGGAGCGAGCGTGTGCTGGCGCCGGTTGTCAGTGTCGGCAATTTGACGGTCGGCGGCACGGGAAAGACGCCATTTGTCGAGTATATCGCTCGCTTTTATCGTGATTTAGATCGGCGCGTGGCCATCCTCAGCCGGGGTTACGGCGGCGAGGGCGGCCGCAATGACGAGGCGCTCGTTTTGGAGGAGAACCTGCCGGACGTGCCGCATCTCCAGGGCGCCGACCGCGTCAGTCTGGCTCGCACTGCCATCGAAGAATTGGAAAGCGAAGTGCTGGTACTCGACGACGGCTTTCAGCATCGCCGTCTGGCTCGCGATGTCGATGTGGTGTTGATCGATGCAACAGCGCCGTGGGGACATGGATATTTGTTGCCGCGCGGACTGCTGCGCGAGCCGCCGAGCGGTTTGCGACGGGCCGATGTCATTGCTTTGACGCGCTGCGATCAAACGCCAACCGAGCAACGCGAACGATTGCGTCGCACCATCAACCGGCTCGCCCCGAACGTGTTGCTTGTGGAAACGACACATCGGCCTGTCGAGCTGGGTAATAGCGAGGGCGAGAGCGTGCCCTTGGACCTTCTCCGCGATGGGCCTGTCGCGGCTTTCTGCGGCATCGGCAATCCCAAAGGGTTCCGCCGCTCCTTGCTCGATCTCGGCGCGCGCCTGGAGGATTTTCGAGCCTACCCCGACCATCATGCGTATGGCCGGGCGGATGTCGAGGAATTATGCCGCTGGGCGAGCCAATTGCCCGTCGGCACCACGATTGTTACCACGCAAAAGGATTCCGTGAAGCTGCGGCTATCCCGTTTGGGTGATCGGCCGTTGTGGTGGTTGCGGATTCGGCTCCGCGTCGAATCGGGCCAGGGTGCTCTGGAGGAGCGTTTGCGATCCGTCCTTTGCGGCGAACGGCCGGCGTAAGCCGGCTGGTACGAGGTTTCACCAGCCGGCTTACGCCGGCCGTTCGCCGTAGAGTGTTAATCTTGAAAGCAGAGAAGCAGATGAAACCGTTCGATTTGAATGGTCTGAAGACCTACGACCTCGAATCACGGCCGTCCAAGGTCTTCCATGAGGATCTCGGACAGCCGGTGCCGGCCGACGCGACGGTCGCCGAGTGGCTCGCCGCCTTGCCGCGCCAGCTCGCCGGCAATTCGCTGCGGCGCGTGCGCGATCACCTCTGCCGCGCTCACGAGGAGGGCCGAACCGTCGTCGCCGCGCTGGGCGGCCATGTCATTAAGACCGGCTGTGCTCCTTACCTGATCGATTGGATTCGCCGGGGAATCATTAAATCCGTGGCCATGAACGGCGCGGCGGCGATACATGATTTCGAGCTGGCAAAAGCGGGCAAAACCAGCGAGGACGTGTCGGCCAGTCTGAACGCCGGCAAATTCGGCATGGCCCGTGAAACCGCCGATGCCTTCGCCGTTGCCGCTCACGCCGGGTCGGAAAGCGAACTCGGCCTCGGCGCCGCGTTGGGCCGTTACATCGAAGAGCAACGCTGCCCCTATGCCGAGAGCAGTCTTGTTTTGGCCGCGTATCAAGCGGGCATCCCCTGCACCATTCACGTCGCGCTCGGCACCGACATCGTACACATGCACCCGCATGTCTCGGGCGCAGCGCTCGGCGAGGCATCGCTGATTGATTTCCGATTATTGTGCAGCGTCGTCGAGGGCATGAAAAACGGCGTATGGATGAATCTCGGTAGCGCCGTGATGATGCCGGAGGTGCTGCTCAAGGCGGTCAGTGTAGTCCGCAACTTCGGTCATAGTCTGGATGGGCTGGTGACGGTCAATGTGGACAAGGAATCGCGCTATCGCAGCACGGTGAACGTACTCAATCGCCCCGCGGATGAAGGCATCGAGCTGACGGGCCATCACGAAATTCTCTTGCCGTTGTTGCACGCGGCAGTGGCGTGCAAGCTGGCGGCGCGGCGGTCGCCCTCGCTGGCGCTAGAACACGCGGCGTAGGGGCATGACAAGGTGACAGGGTGACCAGGTGACAAGGTGACAAGGTGACAGGGTGAAAAGATGGATACGGCGAGCAAGAACGTGATGAAGACGGAAGGATCAAGGGTATTGTCACCCTGTCACCCTGTCACCTTGTCACCTGGTCACCCTGTCACCTGGTCACCTTGTCATACCAATAGTGACCTTGCGGATCTGGTACACAACCTTGGCCAGCCGCGCGTTTTGGTGGTCGGCGATGTTATGCTCGATCGCTATGTGTGGGGCGATGCCGAGCGCATCAGCCAGGAAGCGCCGGTCATTCTTTTACATGCCGACAAGCGCGAGGAACGACTTGGCGGCGCCAGCAGCGTGGCCACGCTGTTACGCGCTCTCGGCGCGCGTGTGGCCCTGGCCGGGGTGGTTGGGGACGATGCCGATGGTGAACGGATTCGCCGAACGCTCGTGGAACTGGGCATCGACGATGAGGCGGTGTTGAGCGATGCGGATCGCCCCAGCACCGTCAAGGAGCGGTACATCGGCCGAGCGCAGCAGCGGCATCCACAGCAAATGATCCGCGTGGACTATGAAGTCCGCACGCCGCTCTCTCGCAATCAGGAAAACCGGCTTACCCAGGCCATCGCGCGGCAGATTTGCCGGGCCGACATCGTGCTTATCAGTGATTACGACAAGGGCGTTTGCACTCCGGGAATCCTGGCCGCGATCATCGCCATGGCCAGGACGCGCGGAATCCGGACGCTTGCCGATCCCATTCGCGGCGGCGATTATCGCAAATATCACGGCTGCTCGACGATCACACCGAACCGCCTGGAGGCGGGCCTGGCTACCAACCGCGTCCTTGGCGACACGGCCTCGGCTTTGGAAAGTGCCGCTCAGCTCCGCGAACAACTCGACCTGGAGGCGGCCATCGTCACGCTCGATAAGGAAGGCATGGCGATGGTCCACGCCGACGGCCGGGCGATGGTGTTTCCGACTCGTCCGCGCCAGGTCTATGACATCACGGGGGCGGGCGATATGGTGCTGGCCGTGCTCGGCATGGCTCTGGCCGCCGGTGCCGATTACGAGCCGGCCATCCGTTTGGCCAACATCGCCGGCGGATTGGAAGTTGAGAAGATCGGCGTCGCCACCGTCACGCGTGAGGAAATCCTCCGCGATCTGCTGCGCGACGTGCCGGGGCGGGCCGAGTATGGTCCCGGACTGGAGAAAGTGCGCTCACGGCAGTCGCTGCTGGCGGAGTTGAATGGCCGCCGCGCCGTGGGGCAGCGTGTGGCCTTCACCAATGGCTGTTTTGATGTGTTGCATGCCGGCCATGTGCAGTATTTGCAGGAGGCGCGCGCTCAGGCGGACCTGCTCGTGGTCGGTCTCAATAGCGACGCCGGCGTGCGAACGCTCAAGGGACCGAATCGGCCCGTCAACTCCGTCGAAGACCGAGCCCTTGTGCTTGCCGCGTTGGAAGCCGTGGATTACCTGGTGCTGTTCGATGAACCAACGCCCATTGAATTGATTCAGACGCTGCGGCCCGATGTTCTGGTCAAGGGCGCCGATTATCGACGCGAAAACGTGGTGGGTGCGGATTACGTTGAGTCGTATGGCGGCCGCGTGCATCTGGCCCGACTGCGCGAGGGATATTCGACAACGCGGCTGCTGCAAAGCCTGGGAGCGGCGTGAACTCTCTCGTTCCCATGCTCCGGTGAACGCCCTCGTTCCCACGCTCCGCGTGGGAACGCAATTATGCGACGCTCTGCGTCGCGGTATTTCGCTTGACGGGACGCGGAGCGTCCGGACGTGCGTTCCCACGCGGAGCGTGGGAACGAGGTGCTGAGTAGACATGAATGTCGCGGTCTTCCTACCGAACTGGATCGGAGACGCGGTGATGGCGACGCCGGCGCTGCGGGCGCTGCGCGGCCATTACACGGAGGCGCGGCTGATCGGCGTCATGAAGCCCTATGTGGCCGATGTATTCGCCGGCGGAGACTGGTTCGACGAGATTCTCTTTGCTCACGGCGGGCCGTGGTCGCAGGGCGTGCTGTCCGTGGCGTGGCAGCTGCGACGGCGGCGAATTGACGTGGTTGTGCTGCTCACCAATACTTTTCGTTCCGCGTTGACGGCCTGGCTGAGCGGCTGCCGCCGGCGCATCGGCTATGCCCGCTACGGTCGCTCGCTATTGCTAACGGATGCGCTGCCGCCCTTGCGCGATGAACTCGGCCGGCGAAAACCGAGTCCTATCCTTGACGCCTACAATCTGCTCGCCGAGCGGGCCGGCTGCCCACATCCCACTCGCCTTTTGGAATTGTTCACGACCAGCGCCGATGAACGCGCCGCGGACCAGGTGTGGAAGCGCGGCTGCTTGGAAGATTATTCCGAGGTTGTATGTCTTAATTCCGGAGCGGCGTTCGGCTCGGCCAAGCATTGGCCGTCGGCGTACTTCGCGGATCTGGCTCGCCGGCTTGCCGAGGAACGCGGCAGCGGCGTGCTGGTGTTGTGCGGCCCAAACGAAAGCGAGCTAGCGCGCGACATTGCGACACAGGCTTGTCATGCGAATGTTCAGGCTCTTTCCGATTTGACCGCACCTGTCGTTCCGGATGGTCCGCGTTTGTCGCTGGGTTTGACCAAGGCATGCGTGCGCCGCGCCGACCTGTTGGTGACGACCGATAGCGGGCCGCGCCACTTCGCGGCTGCATTCGATCGTCCGGTTGTTACACTCTTTGGACCGACGCATATCGAATGGACGGAGACGTATCATCCTCGCGCCGTGCATCTGCAAAAGCGCGTCGAATGCGGGCCGTGCCAACTCCGCGTCTGCCCATTGGATCATCGCTGCATGCTCCGCCTGACTCCTGATGAAGCCTACACCGCTGCCGAGGGATTGCTGCATTAGGCGATATTCTGGCCAGTCCGCAGCTCTAGCAAGGGCATGTGGTAAGCAAAAGGATCCGGCCCATGAACCCACTCTCATCGGCCCTGGCCTTGGCAGCGGCAACCTGTCTGATCGCAGCAGGGTTCGCTGTCCTCCGTCCACGCCGCAAACGGAGCATCCTCGAAATATCCCCACGCTACCGCTCGTTTTTTCGACAGCTCGGCGTCACGGAAACCGCTCATTTCCTGGCCCTTCCCGGTGAGACGCCGCACGTCGTCAGTGGTCATCCGGATCGGAACGTAACACGCATCACGTTCGTGCGAGATGGGGAGCAATGGAATGCTTTTCTCAAGCGCGAGCATCGTGTCTCCTGGCGGACTCGTCTAGGAAACGCCTTCACCGGCTTCGGCCTGTTATCGCGCTGCTTGCGCGAGGCACGGCTGTTGCAAATCCTCGAGCGCGAAGGTCTTCCCGGCCCGGAGTGGTTGGCGGCGGGCGAAGACGATCGCGGCCGCGCTTTCTTGTTGGTCCGCGGGGCGCCGGGGATGGAGCTGCGAGCCGTCTTGACCGCGGAAAAGGATGCACGGTGCCGGCGGCGCATCGCACGCAAGCTGGGTGCCGCCCTGGCCCGTCTGCACACGGCGGGTTTCCACCATCCCGACCTTTATGCCAATCATCTGTTCCTCGATCTCGCCGGCGACTCAATTCACATCCTCGACTGGCAACGGGCTTGTTTGCGGCGCACCCTGTCCTGGAGTGAGTGTCGCCGCGGTCTCGCCGCTCTCCATGCCACGATGGACGATAGCCTGGCGTCCGCGGAGGAGCGACTACTCTGTCTGCATACGTACTGGCGAAAGACATCTCACCTTGGTGTTTCGTGGCGGGCCGCCGTGACGGGAATCGAGACCGAGGCGCGTCGCTTGCGGTCGCGGCGGCACATTCACGAAAAGCGACAGCCGCCCGTTAAGCCGCAGGCATGGATTTGTCTGGCCGGCGAGTCCTTGTGTGTCACTCCCGCCTTCCAGGAACGTTTCGGCGAACCGATGCTGGGATATGTTTCGCGCCGCGAGGAAGCTTGGGCGGCTAGTGGTCCGGTGCGACAACGCTGGCTGGCTTTGCCGGGGGCCGCTCGTGTTCATTTGGTGCAGCGACAACAGTTGAAATCATTCGCCCGGTTGTGGCCGAGTCCGCGCCGTTCGTTCATTTCACCGGAACAACGGCAAGCCTCACTGCTGCTGCGCTTACAGAGGCACGACATCGCCGCTCCACAAGTGCTCGCGTTGGGCCAACATCAAGCCGAGGATGGGCGAGGTGAGTCGTTTCTACTCACCCAGCCGTTTCCGGATACGTGTAGCCTGGAGACGTGGTTGGCCTATCGATCGCGGCGTCGGGCCGGACGGACAGAACAGAAGCGCCGCTGGTCGGTCCTGCGACAGGCGGGAGAAATGCTCCGGCGCTTGCACGAGGCGAGTTGTTATCTCGCGTTTGGCTCCGCCGGCTGTGGACTTGCCGTGTGCCAAACGAGAGGGCAAGTGAGACTCGTTCTCGACAACGTGGACTGCGTGATACCCAAGCGGCGACTCCAGCCGCGGAAGGCAGCGCGCGATCTGCATCGGATGCAGCAAATGCTCCATACTGCCGGTTGCAGCCGCAGCGATCTTTGCCGCTTCCGTTCGGGATATTTCGGCCAGAATACGGTATCCGAAATTGGCTCTCGTTCCCACGCAGAGCATGGGAACGCCGCGGGCGACGCTCCGCGTCGTGTCTCGCTACACGGGACGCAGAGCGTCCGGACTTGCGTTCCCACGCAGAGCGTGGGAACGAGAGATTTGCTTTGGCGACGGTTATTGCTGGGCGTTCGCCGAGTATGCCAGCGTCCGGATTGGCCGCGCTTCGCCGGAGCGAATTGGGCGGATCGCATCATGGACGTTGCCGTTACGGATCGCTTCCATGCCAAGCAGGGCCGATCGACGGGGCGCTGGATCGTGACAGGGCCGCGAGACTCGCAGGGACCAACGCAGCGTCTCTCGGTGTACTTGAAGCGGCATTACGAGTTGCCGCGGTGGCGAGGTTGGCTGGCGACATTGTGGCCGTGGCGGAATTGGTCTCCCGCTTGGCAGGAGTGGCGGCAACTGAAATGGGCACGTCGCCAGGGCGTACCCGTTCCTCAGACGGTTGCCGTCGCCGAATATATCGGCCCCTGGGGTCGGCTGCGAAGCTTTCTCGCTGTCGAGGAGTTGGCCGACATGTTGTCCTTGCAGGAAGCCATTCCGCTCGCAGCCGTCCGCCAAGACGCGCGATCATTCCGGCAGTGGAAGCGCGGCCTCGCCGCCGAGATGGCTCGTCTGACTCGCATGTTGCACGATCGTCGCTGTTTCCATAAAGATCTATATTTGTGCCATTTTTTTATTGCACGCGAGGACACGCGCGGCATGCCCGCCGAAGGTTGGCGCGGCCGACTCCATCTGATTGATTTGCATCGACTGGCCCATCATCCGTTGAGCTGGAGATTATGGCAGACAAAAGATCTCGCTGAACTGCTTTATTCTTCTGAGATTATCGGCATGGACGCACGCGATCGCTTGGCGTTCTGGCGGGCATATCGCGGCGAAGGGCCGAACCGGCCCCGCTGCCCTTGGATACGCCGCTTGATCCTTTATCGTTGGCAGCGCTATCGCCGCCACAACGCCCGCGACAGACAAGCGAGGCAAAATGAACCGGCATGGACGTGACTACGAGGGAAAAAATGCTCTTGACCTTTCGCCGCACATTGGAGATAGCCGTCCCTTCTTCCGCCATCTGCCATCCGCTCACCGCGGCCGCTCGCCGCATTGCGCTCCAGCGCAAGCGAGCGCGGAGACGGAATGGCGGAGAGGGGGGAAAGCGATATGAATCTCGCATTCTGTTATGAAAGTGTGTTGCCCAGCCGCGGGGGATGCGAAACCTACATCGCCGATCTGGCGCGACGGTTGACGGCGGATGGGCACGATGTTCACCTATACGCCCGGCGCTGGGATATGTCCGCCCTGCCGGCGTCGTTGAGGATTCATCGTGTCCATGTGCCGCGCGTGCCGCGCTTTCTCCGCCCCTGGGTCTTCGGGGCGGCTTGCCGTCGCGCTTTGGCCTCCGCCAATCATCAAGTCACGGTCGGCTTCGATAAACTCTCTGGTCTCGATGTCCTTTATCCACAAGGCGGACTTTATGCCGCCACCACGGAACACAATCTCCTGAAATATCGCCATCCCCTGGTGCGCCGTGTCGCGCGCTGGCTCAAGCTGGTTGACCCGTCGCACTGCTCGTTCTTGGCTCTTGATCGCTATCAATATCAGCGCCGGCCGCTCCTGGTCGTCGCCATCAGCGAGATGGTCCGCCGGCATTTTGAGGAGTATTACCATCTCGATCCGGCTAATTTACGGATGGTTCGCATCGCCATCGATCTTGATCGCTTCGACGAGCACGATCGGCCGCGCCGCCGTCTGGAATGGCGTCAACAGTGGGGTTTATCACCCGAACACACCGTCGCCTTGTTTGCTGGGATGAATTATCGCTTGAAGGGGCTGGAGCCGTTGCTTCGCGCCGTCGCCCTTATGCCGGCCGAGTCGCCGTTTCGTCTGCTGGTAGCCGGCAGTCCCGACACGGCCACCTTCGAGCGTCTGGCGCGACGCTTGAAAATAGCCGATCGGGTTCGTTTCGTCGGGTACTGCGCCGACATGCGCAACTGCTATTTCGCCGCCGACTTCTTCGTGCATCCGACGTTCTACGATCCTTGCTCCCTGGTTGTGATGGAGGCACTGGCCTGCGGTCTGCCGGTGATCACCACGCGCTACAACGGCGCCGCCGAGGTCATGCATCCGCCGCGCGAGGGCTTTGTCCTCGATGACCCGCACAATCTCGATCAGCTGGCGGGGGCGATGAAGCAGTTGCTCGATCCTGCTCGCCGTACCGCCTGCGCCCAGGCGGCGCGACGAACGGCGGCACAGTGGACCTTCGAGCATCACTATCGGCAAATGCTGGCCGTGTTCGCCGAAGCCGCGGCCCGCAAGCACGCCGCCTGAGGGACAAAACGCATGGAATGGTTCACTGAGATGGGAGACTTCTGGCTGACCACTCTGGCCTGGATCGCCGGCCTGACGATGGCGTTCGGCATCCTGGCGCGACTGATGCCGTGCAATCCGGGCATGTACTGGTGGAAGGATTTGCGCGGCGCGGCAACCGATTTTATCTACTGGTTCATCCTACCGCTGTTCATGCGCGTGGTCCGTACTCTGATCTTGGGGGCGGGGCTACGGTTGCTGTTCGGCGGCCAAGACCCGCATGCTCTGCCGGTCAAACACTTGCCCTTGTGGCAGCAATGCCTTCTCATTCTGCTGATTCAGGATTTCCTGCTCTATATCGTTCACCGCATCTTTCATACACGGTTGGGGTGGAAGTTCCATGCCGTCCACCATTCGCCGACCGTGCTCGATTGGATGTCCACGGCGCGCTTCCATCCGATCAACCATTTACTTGCTTTCACCTTGGCCGATGTTGCCGTGTTGCTCATGGGCTTTCCGGCAGAGGCATTGATCCTGCTGACCCCATTCAATCTCATCTATTCCGCCATGACCCACGCTAACTTGAACTGGACGTTCGGCCCGTTGCGTTATGTGCTTGCCAGTCCCGTGTTTCATCGTTGGCATCACACCACGGAAAAGGAAGGATTAAACAAGAATTTCGCGTCCACATTTCCCATACTCGATCTGCTGTTCGGGACGTTTTACATGCCGCCCGGCAAACTGCCGGAGCAGTTCGGCACTGGGGAAATCGACTTTCCGGAGGACTTTTGGGGTCAACTCGTTCACCCGTTCCGCAAACAGGACAAACAACAGTCCCGAGAGGCAAGTCCGATTCAGTTAGCGACGCTGCGCAGAAGCGTTGCTGAAGACACTTCTGCGCAGCGTCGCTGATTATCCAGGTGCAGGGAGGCATCCATGCCGTTTCATTTCGCGTGTTCGCGAGGCCACGAGTGGGGAGAAGGCGAAGGCGAGGCAGTGCCCATCGGCATTCTTGCTCCGAACTGCCCCGTATGCGGAGGCGCTGGGTCTGTCATTCCGCAACTGGAACTCGGCGACGCGCTCGATTTTTCCGCGGGCGGCGCGCAGGCCACTGCAGTCTGCGTGGATGCACCGGCCACGATCTTACTGGACAAGCCGCAAACCCTTCCAGGCGATAAGCGGAAGCGCGTCGGGAAATGGCGCGTTGTCGTTGGTGCGATTCTTGCGCTCACTGTTATCGCGGGGATGGTGTTCAGCCTCGTCCACGGGCAGAAGGGCAAGAAACGCGATCGGCATCTCAGCCAGGGATTGGAGCTGTTCCAACAGAAGGACTACGAGCAGGCGCTCGTCGAATATACGGAGGCAATCCGTCTCGATCCCGCTTGTGCCGTCGCGTATGCCAACCGCGCCTCAATCTATTTCAACCAGGGCGAATTGGACAAAGCCATCAACGACTGCGATCGTGCTCTGGAACTCGATGCGAAACTGATGCTCGCCTATGCCAATCGCGCGGGGGCTTATCTTAACAAGGGCGAGTTGGACCGCGCCATCGCCGATTGCACGCGGGCAATCGAGTTGGATCCGCAATCGGCCCTCGCCTTCGCCAATCGTGGCGCCGCCCATCTGAACAAGGGCGAATTGGACGCAGCCATCGATGATTGCTCGCGCGCGTTGGAGTTGAGTCCGCAATCGTCGTTGGCCTATGCCAATCGCGGGGCCGCCTACTTCAACAAGGGCGACTTCGATCGGGCCATCGCCGATTGCAGCCAAGCCGTGGCCAACGATCCGTCGCTCTCGCTGTCCTATCTCAACCGCGCCGCCGCCTTCCTTGCCAAAGGCGACAACGACGGTGCCATTTCCGATTGCAGCCAGGCATTGAAGATCAATCCGGCCCTGGCGCGGGCATACGCGCTGCGCGGCCTCGCCGTCTTCAACAAGGGCGACGACCTCGCGTCGATCGAGGACGCTGACGAAGCGCTGCGCCGCGATCCGAAATTGACGTTCGTTTACAACAACCGCGGCCTGGCCCATCTCCGTTTGAACCAAGTCAAGGAAGCGCTAAACGACTTCGATCAGGCAATCGAGCAAGATCCGCGCATGGCGGTCGCCTACGCTTACCGTGGTGCGATCCACCTTCACCGAGGCGACAGCAAACAGTCTATCGCCGATTGCAGTCGCGCCATCGAATTGGATCCAAAGATGGCGCTGGCCTATTGGAACCGCGGCCTCGCCTACGCTCGACAAGGGGATTATCAACATGCCGAAGCCGATCAACGCAAGGCGCTGGAGCTGAATCCTAAATTTGGTCAACAGTGACGAGAGGTCCCCTGCTCGGCTTGCGATGAATTCGTCGCGTATCTTACAATTGTAGTATTGTTGCTCGCCCAGTCTCTCCCAACTGCGGAGATGGTCTTATTTACGCGTGAGTCGAGCAATGATCCTCGCATACGACGAAATAGTTGATTTCATCGCCGCAGGTACAACTCCTCAAAGCGTAATCGATTTCCGACCTTCCGAGGCGACGAAGGCAAAGGTCGCGGAGTTAATTCGTCGGCAAAAGACTTCGTCCTTGTCGGCGGAGGAGGAGGCGGAGCTTAATCAATATCTCCAACTCGAACATCTGATGCGTCTTGCGAAAGCCCGCGCCCGCCAACGTCTCGGCCGCGAGTGAGGGATATGTCGATCACGTACATTAGTGCGGGACTCCGGCGTTTGGTGGAGACGCGAGCCGAGGGGATCTGCGAGTATTGCCTAATAGCTGAGGAAGACACGTTCTACGGCTGTGCGGTCGATCACATTATCAGCGAGAAGCACGGCGGCCCGACGAACGAGGACAACTTGGCTCTTGCCTGCGTTTTCTGCAACCAAGCCAAGGGAAGCGATATCGGATCAATCCACTGGGAGAGTGGGGAATTCGTGAGGTTCTTCAACCCGCGCTCTGACCGCTGGTCCGATCATTTCAAGTTGGCAAGTAGCCGAATCGAGGGAATTACAGCGATCGGCGCGGTCACTGCTCGGATCTTAGGCTTCAATGATACGGAGCGGCTTCTCGAGCGACAAACTCTCCAGGCGATAGCTCGGTACCCCAATCCAACCGCTTTCAGGCGCATGCAAGTGCAGACTCCTTTGTGAGATACCCTCGTACCGAAAGGGATTCCTAATGCGCAAGCCCCCACCAGAAGCGACTGCTCAAGACGAAGTTACCATCCTCGCGCGCATCCTCTGCAATGAAGAGGGACAGCTGCCCGCCGACATCGCTCGTTATCTCCTTACTCTCGGCTTTAGCGAGCAAGACAACGCCCGCATGCACGACCTGGCCGTACGTAACCAGGAGGGCAAGCTTTCCGGGGCCGAGAAGGAGGAACTCTTCGCCTACGGTAAGGCTGGTGGCTTGCTCTCCCTCCTAAAATCCAAGGCGCGCCGTGTTCTTGGAATCAGACTGAAAAAAAACAGGATTTCCTGAGATACATCAATGGGGAAGGGCTACGAACAAGTTTCACGGGACATTTTCCCCGTGCCTCGTGGGAATGCTAAGCGAGCGGCGAAAAGAACGATGGCCCGCCACAATCGCCGTTTGGCTAAGCGAGATCCACAGAATGCGCCGCGAAAGCACTATTACCGCGGTTGGTACTGGTGAGATGTCCTTCCTTGGCGATTATGGCATGCAGATACTCTCCCGCTTGCGGCGGAATCCGCTATTATGCGGAGAATAAACTATTGGCGATTCTCCGCCGGAGTCCCCCATGACCGTGCTGCCCCTCATCGCAACCATTTTGCTTTCCTACCTTGCCGGTGCCATCCCCTTTGGCTACCTGATTGCGCGATCGCGCGGCGTGGACATCTTGAAACAGGGCAGTGGCAATATCGGAGCCACGAACGTCGGCCGCGTGCTGGGGCGACCATTTGGCATCCTTGTTTTCCTCCTCGACTTCGCCAAGGGCGCGCTACCGGCACTGTTGGCGAAAGCGTGGAGCGCCGCACACGAGTTAGAACTGCCGGCGGATAGTCTGCCGGTGGTGGCGGCGGTGGCGGCGTTTTTGGGACATTTGTTTCCTGTTTATCTGCGTTTTCGCGGCGGCAAAGGGGTGGCCACGGCAGCCGGAGCGGTCAGCGTGTTGCTACCGGGTCCGGCACTGGCCGCGCTTGTGACCTGGATCGCCGTCGTGTTGGCCAGTCGCTATGTGTCGTTGTCGTCGCTTACCGCGGCCGTAGTGTTGTGCGTATTTCGTCTCGTTTTCACGCCACAACCGTGGAGCGCGGATCAGCGGATACTCACTCTCTTCTGTCTGATTGCGGCCGGTCTCATCCTCCTCCGCCATCGCGCGAACCTGGGCCGGCTTTGGCACGGCAACGAAAACCGCCTCAAGGAGACTCCCGCCATGTTTCACCTCAGCAAAATCCTCCATGTCCTGGCGCTCGGCTTGTGGTTCGGGACGGCCGTTTTTTTCAGCTTCGTCGTCGGCTTGAATCTCTTCGGAACATTCGAGCGGGTCGCCGCGGAGCCGCCTGCGGAACGCGCGATATGGCTTCCGATGTGGAAGGCGTACGACGGCAACTCCCCGGACCCTGTGTTCCCTGAGCCGCTGCGAAAGGAACAGGGCACACGCGCTGCCGGCGTAGCGATCGATCCGTTATTTCACTGGTATTTCGGCATCCAGGCGGTGTGTGCTCTATTGGCGACGGCGACGGCGTCTTCGTGGCGGCCAATGAACGCGGGGCGAATCCACAGCGTTCGTGCCGTCCTGTTGCTGGCGGCGCTTCTCACGGTGGCGCTGGGTTGGTGGCTTGAGCGCGTCGTCGAGGATTTGCGCGGGCCGCGGAATAGCACCTTCGATGCGATGGTAAGCCAATCGCCACCTCAGGCCGAGGACGTTCGCGCAGCCGTCGAGGCGCGTAAGGCATTCGCTCGTTGGCACCTGGCGAGCCTGGGAGTGAATATGGTTACGGTGCTGCTCGTAACCATCGCCATGGCGCAGGCGGCGTATCTGCCGAGTTCGCACGATGCCACCAGCCCGCAGCGCAAGCAAGGGTGAATCAATCCCTTGCTTGCGCTGCGGGCTGGCAAGGCGATTGTCATTTCGTCGCGGCCGGGATTTCCAGACTGCCTATCAACGACAGATCCCGCGCGCCCAATTTATCGACCTGCTTCGGCGTCATCGTGAAAACGACAATCATCTGCTCACCTTCGGGTGTGGCGATGAGATAGCAGTTCTGCACCGCGGCGACGCCGTCCATTTGGCCGGATGAGGAGTAGCGATAAACCCAGCGGCCGTTTTCCGCCGGCACTTCACCGGCTTGCAATTCTTTGTCCGGCTGCCATCCGGCCATGCTGTTCATGGCTTCCTTGAATGCCTCCGGCGTCAGGTGCTTGCCTTTTTCGGCCTTTTTCCAGGGCGTCAGCGTGGCCTGAGCCACGAAGTCGCCGCGGTCCAGACAGCGCATGACGAGCTGATCTTTCATCTGAGCCGTGACGTGCCATTCGCGCGGATAAAGGAGAGAATAGCGACCTTGTGCATCCCGATAGTCCAGCTGCGTCAACTGGGCCGGCGGCTCCCAATCTTGCGGCACCGAGACCAGGGCCACATCCGATAGCGCGGCCGGCTGCTCGATCGGTTGACGTTTCAATGTAATCGTCAAGTCCACGGCAGACGCGGGACTGGCCGGACTTTGATCGCGTTCGTCTTTCTGCTTCCATTCCAGGGAGACCAGGCGCTTTGCCTTGAAATCGAATTGGCCCAATGCCTCGATCTTCACCTTGACGATGGCGCCTAGCTCGATGCCCGTGGCCGTACCGTTTATGCTAAAGGTTGCCATGTCCGGCGTCGCCGATTCCAGTTTGCCGACCACCGCGTGTTCCGTCAGTCCCTCGAAATTGCAGAGGGCTTGCACGACGCTTGCGGGCAACTTCCAGGTATCACCGACGGAAACTTCCTTGCCCGCCAGCGTGCCGGTGACGGCGGCGCTATCGAAGTGTTCTGCCGTGAGTTTTTGCTCATCATCCAGCAGCGGGCCGGAGGGTGAATAAACCAATTTCTGGTCCTTATAAAACTGGGCTACGAAGAGCCGGCGATCTGGGCGAAGTGTGTGTTCCAGGTGATCGCTGCCGATTGTAATCGTTGCTTTCGCCGTCTCATACTGACGCGCGGTTTTCTGCACGAGGCCATCGGGAGCCACAACAAGGATGCGTTCGGGATATTCGTGAACGGCGGCGGCTTCGAGCTTGAGCGGCTCGGTTTTGTCATCCTTGCGGATGCGCATTTCGCCCGTTAGTTTCATGTCGAGCTGAATTTTGAAGCATTCGCCGGCCTTTGGTTTTTCGGCCAACAGGTAAGTCTGTGCCCAGCCGCCCCGCGTCGCGGCCAGCAGTAGTCCTATCGTTCCCAGGACGCGCCACGCACCCATTGTCTCCCCTCCTGCTTGTCGAAATCCGTCTTCTTTCGGACGGCGCGGGACCATACCGCGAACTGGCGGCTGCGTCAACTGGGACAACTCGATGGCAAGAGAATGATCGAGGGATGGCTAGACAAGGTTTTCCGCCCTCGTTATATCTCCCTGTCCTGCGTTCGCTCGCCCTCGCATTCACAGGGGAGATCGTGGACATGCTGATGCGGAGCCTCCGAGTTGGGCTGGCAATCCTGTTGGTTCATCTGCTTGTTTCGGCTTTGGTCGGCCAGGATCAGGCGCCGGCCGGCGACCCTCCTCCGGTTCCCAAAGGCATCGAAGTGCTGGCGCGCGGGCCGGTCCATGAAGCCTTCGCCTCGCCGACGGCCGAGCCAATCCCCACCAATCCGGTGGCGAAAAAACCACCCAAGCCACTCGATGAGCTGCCTCCGGAGGAAAAGCCCGAAGGCCAGGTCATCTGGATTGGCGGCTACTGGGCATGGGACGACGAACGCAAGGATTATCTGTGGGTTTCCGGAATCTGGCGGACCCCGCCGCCGCACAAACAATGGATCGCCGGCTACTGGCGCGAGGAGGGCGAGCAGTGGCAATGGGTTCCCGGTTTCTGGAGCGACGTTCAGGAGGAAGAGGCGAAGCAGGTAACATACCTCCCCAAGCCGCCGGATCCGCCTCAAGTCGCTCCACCCGGCCAACCGCCCGCCGCCGATTCCTTCTACGTCCCTGGCAGTTGGAGCTGGAATCCCGCCACAACCGCTTACGCCTGGCGCCCTGGCTACTGGGCTCGTGTGCAACCCGGTTACGTGTGGGTCCCCAATCATTATCGCTGGACGCCGAGCGGCTACATCTTTATCCCCGGTTATTGGGATCTCGCCGTCAGCCAGCGTGGGGTGATTTACGCACCCGTGATTGTCAATCCCGAAATCGTGACCGTCGGCTTTTCCTATACGCCTGCCTATGCTGTCAGTGATACCGTAGTCGTTGAAACTCTGTTCGTTCGGCCCACGTATGCACATTACTATTTCGGCGATTTTTATGGTCCTGCCTACGCGACGATGGGGTACCAGAGCGCTTTTGTTTACAGTGGAAGCAGCTATGATTCCATCATCGTCTATGAGTCATGGGCGCATCGGGCACAACCGAATTGGATTTCTGTTCAAATCGATATTTTCAATGGACGCAGCCGCGGCGCATTGCCGGTGCCGCCGCGAACGCTGGTGCAGCAGAACACAATCATTCAGCAGAACGTCACCAACGTCACGAATGTCACCAACAACAACATCACCAACATTACGAACAATACGACCAATGTGAATCGCACCACCAACATCGCCAACAATACGACCAATGTAAATCGCACGACCAACACCTACAACACTACGGTGCTGGGAACGACCTCGAAAGTAATGGCGGCCAAGGGAGTGAAGACGGTGGCACTGGATTCCGCGACGCGCGTGCAAGCCAAACAGCAGGCCGCAGCCGTGCAGCAGGTAGCAATGCAGCGGACGGCCACGGAGCGGCCGCTGCCTCCCGGCGCGCCCCGTCAGGCGCGGGTGGCGTCGCTGAGCGTGCCAAAGGCGCAAGCCGTGCAGCCGGGATTCGTCGCCCCGCGCGTGTCACAGCAAGCGATGAATCAGGCGCGGGTGGGCCAACCACCGCGGCCGGCGACCGTTTCTCCTCACCCTGCCGCCAGTCCTTCCGGAGTGGCTTCTCCGAGAACTCAGCCATCCACGGCCGGCGGCTCACCTTATGGAGGGCATCCAGGAGTCATGCCGGGAAATGCCAATACGCGGCCCCAATCTCCAATCGGCCAACCACACGCTATGCCACATGCACCGATGTCCCGACCGCCGGCTCGGCCGTCCGAACCACCCGCGCGACGGCCTCCGCCCAAGGACTCCAAAGAACATCATTGACAGCAGGCGCCTCGGCGGGTCGGGTGCGTGAATAGTGTCCTGTCTGATCTCTTTCGTTAGCCCAGCCCGTTGTGGGCTGGGCCAACGAAAGAGACCACCTCCCTACTCTTTCGTAATCGTCTCATCGAGATTCAGCAACACGCGCGATACGACGGTCCAAGCCGCGGCCTGCGCCGGCGTCGCGCCCTTGGGCAATTGCGGCGGATGGACGGGATCGTTCGCGGCCAGTTCCCACGGTTTGGCGCCGGCGCGGGTGAAGCGCTCATTTTGTTTGCTCAATAGGTTCAGCAATTCCGTTTTCTCCTCGGCAGTCGGTTGGCGGCTGAGACAGCGGCGGAAGGCATAGATGATACGCTCTTCATCCTGCTTGCCGCCGTCGGCTAAAGTTCGCAGCGCCAACGCGCGGGCACACTCAAGAAACACCGGCTCGTTGAGCGTCATTAGTGCTTGCAGCGGAGTATTGGAGCGGACGCGGCGAACGCAGGAGACGTCGCCGTTGGGCGCGTCGAACGTTTGCAGCATCGGATAGGGGACGGAACGATAGCGGAACGTGTAAAGTCCGCGACGGTAGCGGTTCGCCCCCTTGTCTTCAGGCCAGATCTTCGGGCCGTAGCTAGCGGGCGGCTGCACCAGGAAGCCGGGCAACGGCGGGAAGACGCTGCGGCCGCCGATGGCTGGGTTCAGCAAGCCGCTCGCTGACAAGGCGATGTCACGAACGATCTCACCCTCGACGCGGAAACGCGCTCCGTGTGCCAAGAGCCGATTGTACGGATCACGGGCGTGAAGCTCCGGCGAGAGATGTGAAGATTGTCGATAAGTCGCGGAGCTTACGATCAGCTTGTGCAGTTTTTTCAGGCTCCAGCCATTTTCCATGAACTCGACGGCGAGCCAATCCAGCAATTCCGGATGCGAAGGCGCTTCACTCTGCATGCCAAGATCTTCGCTCGTTGCCACCAGTCCCGTGCCAAAATACGTCTGCCACACGCGATTGACGATGGCCCGCGCCGTGGTTGGCGAGCGACGATCGACCAGCCACCGCGCGAAGGTCAAACGATTCGGCGGTGCGTCCGGAGGCAGCGAATGGAGGAACGCCGGTACGCCCGGCGTGACGCCCTGGGCCGGCTTGAGGAAGTCGCCTCGTTTCAGGACGTGTGTATCTCGCGGCTTTTCGCGCGCTTGCATCACAAGCTGCGAGGATCCCTCCGGATGCTGCTTCCAGAGCGTTTCGATTCGGTCGTTGGCGTCCTTCCATTCCGGCACGGTCGTTCGCCAGTAGCTGAAAACGACGCCTTCTTGTTGTGGCGTCCGTTGCTCCCGCGGGATGGCGAGAACCTCGCGGACGTGACGCGGCAGCGGGTCGGCCTCCGCGCCCGGCTGCGTCGTGAGTGAAAGGCGGAAGCGGCCGAGATTGTGATTCTGGTTGTCATCACTGTTCCAGCCGCCGTGATCCTGCGACAGACGGAACGTCAAAATGGTCCCTTGTGGATGGGAAATGGGTTTTTCGGCAAGAAAGACAGCCTTCCGGGGCTGATTGCGGCGGCCGGGACCGGCATCGGTGCCCCAGGCCGTTTCGTTCTTGCCGTCGATGGCAAAGCTCACCGGGCCTGTCACCCGCCGCTTGCCGCTCTTATCATCGTAAATCGCGGCGAGCGGTGTCTCCGGCGGATTGACGTCCGCCGTCGCCTTGACGAACTTGATCCCTTGGACTTTGCCGGGATTGTCGGTCGGGGCTGCTTGTACCTTGAACTCCGTCAGCGCCCCGGTGCCGTAAATCGATCGTCCCGGCCCACCGAGCGGTAGGTTGGGATCGTTCAGCAACTCCAGCTGGAAAGCCGTGATGTTTTGCACATCTGTTTTCACTTTCATCACAACCGTGTGTTTGGTCGGCGCGTAACCTTGAGCGAGGAACGAACCGTCCGGCAGCGGCAGATATTTCTGTCCGCCGGTCGATTCTTCCTCGACCTCCGGCCGCACGACGAGCCACTTCGGCTGATTGTTCTTGACCGTGTCCTCCCAGGCGTGCATGCGCTGCCGCCAGTCAGGGTGCCGATGCCGCAGCTCATTCTCGATGGAGTGAATTTCGCGGAAGATCTCGGCCCGGCGCATTTGCTCATCCGGCGTGTAAACGGCGATGTTCGCCTCGTGATCGTTGTTGAGGAAAGCGAACATGCGGTAATACTCAACCTGCATCAGCGGATCGAACTTGTGATTGTGGCACTGCCCGCACTGGATCGTCAGACCGAGGATGCTCTTGCCGATGGCGTCCATGCGGTCGAACATCGCTTCCATGCGGAACTGCTCCGGATCGATGCCGCCTTCCTCGTTAATCATCGAGTTCCGCAGAAAGCCCGTCGCCACCTTTTGATCTTGCGTGGCACCCGGCAGCAGATCGCCGGCCAGTTGTTCGATGATGAATTGATCGTAGGGCAGATCGCGGTTGAGGGCGTTAATGACCCACTCGCGATAGGCCCACACTTGCCGCGATTTGTCTTTCTCGAAGCCGTCGCTGTCGGCGTAGCGCGCGGCGTCGAGCCAGTGCCGGCCCCAGCGTTCGCCGTAGTGCGGGCTGGCCAACAGATGATCGACGACTTTCTCGTATGCCTGCTCGCTCTTATCGGCGAGAAACGCATCGACTTCCTCGATGGTCGGCGGCAAACCGATCAGGTCGAGACTGAGACGGCGAATGAGCGTAACGCGATCCGCTTCGGGCGATGACTTCAGTCCCTCTTTCTCCAGCCGAGCCAGCACGAATCGATCGATGGGATTGCGATTCCATCCGACAACATCGCCGCGAATGACTGGCAGCGGCGGACGCACTGGTGCCCGGAAGGACCAATGTCGTTTCCAGGGAGCATCCTCGCCGGCCAGCGCATCGGGCCAAACCGCTCCGGCATCGATCCAATCGCGCAGCAGCTTTACCTGAGCTTCGGTCAGCCGTTCGCCCTCCGGCGGCATGACCTCATCGTCGTCTCGGGAGGTGACGCGACGAAGCAATTCGCTTTTTTTGCTATCCCCGGCAATGATGGCCGGCTTTCCCGATTCGCCGCCACGCAGCGCGCTCGCCCTCACATCGAGGCGTAGCCCTGCCTTGTGCTTGCGGCCATCGTGACAGGAATAACAGCGGGCTTTGAGGATCGGCTGCACATCGCGCGCGAAATCGACACGCGGCTTATCGGCAGCGGACAGTGGCAGGACGTTCAACAAAGCGATCAGGACGGCGGAGAGCAGCGGTCCGATTCGCATGGTTTTTCTCCTTCGGCGGTGCGAAACACGAGCAGGCCGGAGCTCGAGCCTGCGAGGCGGGTAGGTTGAAACGATAACGCAGAGGTCATTTTAACAGGGCAAACGCGGCTTGCCCACAAGCACGACGATGTTCTTGCGGTAATTCCCAGGCGGAGATACGATACCTCACAGTTGGAGTCCAGTGTCCAATCGGTTTCGAGGATCCTGAGTAGGCGCCGATAGGGAAGCGGCCGGCCCATGCAGAACGAAATCGAGGATGGGAATATCCATCGTATTGGCGGAGCCAGCATCGAGAACCTTCGGTTGAAGCCGATTTGGCCTAGGTTTTCACGAACACAACGGGGCATTAACCAATGACGACACAACCCATTTACCTAGTGGATGAGTCTGAGACAAGGATCGCCGAATTGAATGTCTCGCTCATCGATGGCAGGTACCGCGGAACGATTTGTCTCGATGCGACCCCATCGGAACTAAAGCAACTTTTTGAGGAATTCGAGGAAGCTGTGGAAGGGCAAATGTTTACTCTCGCCGACGAGATCGAGGAGAGGATTGGCGCTAACCCGTTAAAAGTCGTCTTCCCGAACGGAAGGGAAGCAGGTGTAGAGGATCTCCAAGTTTACCCGAGCACGAAACGCGTTTCGTTTAAGCTCCGGGAGGCATCCAAGGCAGCGGGTTAGCCTTCCCCTCGTTCCAAAGCGAAGTTTTGGAACGAGAAAAGCTGAGTATTTGCCCAGTTGACCTGGGAGGCGCGGATGGCGTTTACGCGAGATCAGGCGTACCAGGCGCTGGCATCACTCCATCCTGCCCCGATCTTTCTTGAGTCGTACCGGGTCCGGCAGCTTCCCGAGAACCTGGACATCTATTACCGGCCGCCGGAAGAATTCTTCATCGCTCCCGATACCCAGGAGGCATACACGCAGGGGCGTCTGATCCCGATCTTGGACGATGGGCACTTCTGCGAAGTGCTGTTTCTCGACCCAGACACTGGTGCGCTGCTCCTAATCCCCGTCGAATCGCCGGGTGAAGTGCGGGAAACGTTTCGCCATTGGCAACAATATCTAGCGGAGCTAATGGCGCGGGTGGGTGAGATGGAGGAGAGCGACGATCGAATCCGCCAGATCGCTGATCTCGTCGGATTTGCTCATACAAAGGAACTTTTTGAGTATTTTGATAGAGTACAGAGTCTTAGCAGCGATGCGTGGTGGGAAGCAAGGCACCGTTTTCCCTTGAGTATCTCGGTCGAATAAATCCCGGTTCTTGGTACGACCTTACAACGTTCAGCGGAATCCAAGGAGGTAATCAAGCATGTCCATCTCCACGACAATCCGCGATGTCTTTGGGCATTTTCAGAACCTGAATCTGTTGGCCCTCTTGCATGACCTGCGACAAGGCCGCACGGCGCGGCGATCGTGGGCAAGCGATCGGCTCTTGTGCCCCGTGGCGCACGGGCTGCCGGCCGGCGAGCAAGTGCAACGATTGAGCGTGTTGGGGCAAATTGCCGAGTTGGGACACGGTTGTGATCTGGCCGCACGGCTGCTTGGCGCCGATCCGGCGGCCGTGCAACGTTTCGTCTCCTCCTGGGATGCCGAAGCGTTCAGCCGCCGTTGGTTGTGGGAGCAACTGAACGAGCTATGGCAAGAGCGCCTGGCCGATGCCGAGGCGGTGCAAGAATTGTTGCAGCAGTCGGTGGTAGCCAGTGAGCCGTAGCTGAGGAGGGTCAGGCTGGAAAGCCTGACCTACGCACCGTCGCCGACCGCGGATCTCCTGTGTTCCGCGGAGACCTTTGGTCAGTGTGGACTGGCACGGTCCGGAGACCGTGCCAGAACAGAGGTAAGCCGTAGTCGGGGAGTGTCAGGGTGGAAAGCCTGACCTACCTACGGATTTTTTAGGGCCAAAACGACCCGGCCGGCCTCTGTTTGAATGGCCGGGTTCGGATTGTGGGCCAGGCGATCGAGGTTGAGCAGCAGGCTGGACAGATCGAATTGCGGATTCTTGCGGTGCAGTTCCGCGACTGCCTTGAGCGCCTCGAGCATCGTCTGGACAACCGCAGCCTGGTCGGGCTGTTCCGCTCCGCTTTTCTTTGCTTGCACGACGAAGATGCTTTTCAGTTCGTCCTCATCGAGCATGGTTTGCAGAAAGCCAATACGAACCTTGGAGCTGCCGTGTCGCGCCAGCGCGATGGTGGCGTTCGCTTGCACCCGGAAGCCGGGTTTCTTGACAAGGCTGCGCGTCTGCTCTTGCTCGACGAACTTGCTGAGAAGGTTGCCCGTTTCCGGCGGTTTTTGTGCTTCGAGTTTCTCCAGATCGTCTTCACCCTTGCCGGTATCGTAGGAAAGGCGGACCAGAGCTTTTTCCATCCGCGCATTTTCCGCCGGGGTGCCGCTCCAGAAATTGACGACGTAGGCCGCCAACTCTCGCAAAGAGGGATCATCTGAGTTAGCACATTCCTCAACGACATGGTCCACTCCCATGACAGTCGGGTGGCCCTCCTCTCGATTTTTAAGACATTGCAGGGATTTTTTGGCCCAATCCGCATGTTCTCTCGACTCAATGGCTGATTCCAGTTGGGATCGGACCGCTTCCTGTCGTTCAGCCGATAGAGTGTCGAACCGCTTGAGATTCTCACCTAGATTGGCCAATGCCCAGAGCGCTTGCCGGCGCCGTGTATGGAGCGCTTGCGGATCGAGACCGCTCTTTTGCACGGCCATTTCTTCGAGCATCGGCGCTCCGACGGGGACGATAAAATGGCTCAGACATTGCGTCAACAAAATGACATAATCGCGGTCGGGTTCAAGTTTCGCCCGTTCGCGTGCTTCATCATCCGTCGACAGTTTCGCGGCGTGCTCGGCGTGGGTTCGCTCAAAGGGAGCGCTGCTGTCCAAAGTACGTCGGAGTCGCTCGGCGAGCTGGAGAGCGAAAGTGCAATCGGAAGCAAGGTTGTCGTCCCGCAGCAACACCTGTGCGAGGTCGTTGGCAGCGCGCCATCGGATGTCCTTGTTGTTGGTGTCCAGGTCGCGCAAAAACTGCTCCGGCGAGCTGCTGCCCCAAGTACGTCCAAGAAAGTAGGAGCCAAACTTGCTGATCAACGGTTGACCGACGATCAAGAGCAGCACCAAACCGCCGACGATGAGCGCCGGCACGCCAAAAAGACGAAAAAACATCCCACCAGACGGCGGCGTCACGGTCGGCAATCCCGGATGGGATGAGGAAGGGGGAACATCGGACGGCATGAATATACCTCAATTGCGACGGATGACCAGCCCGCAGCGCAAGCAAGGGTTACTCATGCCCTTGCTTGCGCTGCGGGCTGGTCATCCCTGAACGCTTCTCATTTTAGCAAACGAAGGGCATTTGTCCGATAGACTTGTTCCAGCACATCTTGCGGCAGAGCCAGGCCGCGCAATATCGGCGTGCTGGGGCCGTCCGAGGGCGGGGGGAAATCGGGATCCTGAATGGGACTCGGCCCCTCCCAGTCGCTCTCCCAGAGCGTTCGTTCGCACCAATAACGGCTGACATAATGCTCGCGGTCGAGGGCGGGCCGCGTCACCAAGTCGGAGCCGAACAAGAAGCGGTTCGGATGACGGCATATTAAAGCGCGGATGGCATCGCGCCGGGCCGATACTTCGCGGATCTGCCATTTGGCCGCGCTGGTGTCGATGTAGAGATTCGGATAGCGTTCTAGCAGTTCTTGCAGATGATCGGGGTGCTCCGGATCGCCGCCCATGTGCGCGGCGATCCAGGTCATGTCCGGGAACATTTCCAACATGCGGCACAAGGGCGGATACTGATCGGCTTTGGTGCCGAAACGCGCGGTATCGGTGTAGACTTTTTGGAACCAGAGATCGGGATCGGCGATGTGGACCATCATAATTCGAATGCCGGCGGCGCGGGCGCGCCGCGCCGTCTCGATGCGCCAGGGAGCATCGACATTCAGACCGCGTTCCCGGCCGCGCGGCGCGGCCCAGAATTTGATGATCTCTACTCCTTGCTCCAGATAGCGATCGAGCATGCGATAGGCCGCTTCGTCTGGCTCATCCTTTTTCTTGCTGATTGGTCCGTTGAAACCGAGCCGGTTGCCGAAGGCGTCGCGCAATATCGGGATATCGTCCACGGGACACATCGTGTAGATGCGGGCGATGCCGAATTCCTCGGCGACCGCGAGCATGGCGCGAGCCTGGTCCACGTTGTCTTCGACGATGACATCCGGCTTCTCGAAATTGCGCGGCCGCATGACGTGCGCGTGAATATCGATCAGCGGCGGCCCTTGGTAGCGGAAATGCCGGCGATCCTGATAGTCCTGGCCCGTGACGTTGTATTCGGGAGTATGAATGGTATCGGTAGCGCTCATCTCGGTTCTCGTGACCGGCGAGCGGGGTTGCGTGAGCGCCCCGAGAAGAAACCTCGGGGCGCTCACGTAACCCCGCTCGCCTCAAAAAATCCTCGGGGCGCTCACGTAACCCCGCTCGCCTCAAAAAATCCTCGGGGCGCTGACGCAACCCCGCTCGCCAGAAGGTTGAAATGCTTCAGAACAAAACCGGTTTGCCCAGCTTGCGACGCACGACGGTGAATTGGCCGGCGTGCATAAGCGTATGGTTGGAAACCAACATCAGATAAGCGGCCAAGGTCGGCGCGAACTGGGCCATGTTGCCGGTGGTTGCTCGATCCAGGTCCGCGTCCGACAGTTTGGCGACCGTTGCCTTGGTCGCTTCACGAACACGATTGAACAGATCGAGATATTGCTGCTTGCCGAGAAAACCCTTGGGCGGTTCTTGCCCTGCCGTCTCCTTGGTGTATTGCTCGGGGAATCCAGACGGCAATTCAGGATAGGCCGCGCTCGGCAGTTGGCTGCGGATCAGGCCGATCTCGGAGGAGATTAGGTGGCCGAGTTGCCAAGCGATGTGGTTGGCGCCCGGTGCCGGCCGAACCAGAAGATCGGCGTCCGACAAGTCGCTCAGGTACTGATTGGTGAGGAATTGCGTCCCATTCAACGCGGTCTCGATGACTTGACTGGCCTTCATGAACAATCCTTTCTTTCTAGAAATGAAGAGACGTCCTTGCACGAACGTGCCCGTTACCCTGACCGATTCATTGTAGGGCGTGAGTGGCGATTGGGCACGACTCCTGATATATCTATCTCAATCCTTGACCGAATCTGTTGCGTTCTTATTCATCGGAGAAAACAGCCGTGGCCGAGCCGCTTCGCTGTGTACCGGACGATTCCATCGTGGCGGGCTGGGATTTCAGCACCGGCGCCGTCAAATGCCTGGCTTTCGACCTTGACGGCAACAAACTCGCCGAGGCGCGTTTGCCGACCGATCTGTGGACGGACGGCGGCGTATCGGAGTTGAATTTGATGCAGTTGGAAGGCCAGGCGCTGGCCAGTTTGCGTCTTTTGGGAGCGCAATTAGGTGGAGAATCGGCGGCGCGATGGATTGCGGGCGGCATCTCGGCGACGCATCACACGGCCGGACGCATCGACGCCAATGCCGGGCAGGTGCGACGCGCCATCTGCTGGAACGATCACAGTCTCGCTCCCTATCACGCCCGCGGACTCGAGCGCCTCGGCGGCCAGGAGAAGGTCGTGAACGCGATCGGCGGCCCGTGGGCCATCCGTTACACCCTTAGCCATCTGGTCAAGGACGAGGAATGTTTGCTCGCGGATGACTGGAAACGGACGTGGCGCGTGGCCCAGCATGGAGCGTTGGCGGCTGGGTTTCTCACGGGCAATTTCGACGCCGTCAGTGTCTCCGCCGCTGCTTCGACCGGCATCATGAACCTGCGCACGTGCAAATGGTCGCGCTTCATGATGGACGCGATAAGCGATGCGAAATTGCGCCAATTGGCCTGGAAACAGCTTCCACCTATCGTCCATGCCAACGAACCGCTCGGCGAGCTTTTGCCGTCGGCGAAGCAATTCGCAGGCATCGAGCCGCGCAATCGTGGGCCACTGATCTTTCCGACTTCGGACGATCAAGCGGCAGGATTGGTTGGCGGCGGCGCTGTCGATGCCGGACAGGTGGCCATCATCCTCGGCAACTCGGCCGTGGTCAACTCGTCGTCAAGCAAACTACCGACCTCCGGAACTCTCGACGCCATGCGGCTGAACTGGGGTCCGTACTTATGGATGCGCTGCTACAACAATGGCGCGCAATTTCTCGATCGCATTCTTGGTCCACGGCCGGACTGGGAGAAACTGGAGCGCGCGGCCCGCGCCTGTCCGCCGGGCACGGATGGGACGATGGTGTTGCCTTTTACCGCTCCGGAACCGTCGCTGGGAGTCGGCAAACCGCGACTCGAATGGATCCCGAAGGAACCAACCGATCCAGGTAGAAAGTTCCGACCATCACTCGAAGCGCTTGCGTATCTGATCGCCCTGGGCGTGCGCGAACATGAGGCAGCAGGCCAGAAGATCACGCGCATCACGGTCTCCGGCGGCATTGCGCGGAGCGAGCTAATGTGCGAAATCTTGGCGACCGTGCTGGATCAACGATTGGAGCGCCTGGAATCATCGGAAGGACCGGCCCTCGGCGCGGCGGTGACAGCGCTGGCGGCCTACGAGTCCTACCATCGCAAACAACGGCATATTGGCGCGGATTACACCGTGGCCGACGCCGTGGCGCGGCTGGTCAAGTTCCGCACCCCGGTCTCGCCAAATCCGGCATGGCAGAATGCCTACCGGGAGAGTCTCCGCGCGTTTGAGCAGCGTTTATGAGTGGGAGCGAGATTGACGCGTGACGGTTTGGAATTGAGTCTCACAAGCTGGAGCGTCCAGCGGCGGACGCATTGAACCCGCCGCTGGCGCTCCAGGCTTGTGAGAAAAAAGTGTTAGAGCAACTTGGATTTCCGCTTACGCCGGCAGTGATTACCGACCGCGGTAAGCAATACACCGAGCGTGGACAAAAGGAGGGCGGAAGGCTCGGGAACGCCGGATATATGCCCCGAGCCGATGCTTATCGAAGCGTATGCCACATAGAAATTGGCAGGTCCGCCAGACGAATAAATAACCATCTCGTTCGCGGGAGAAATTCCGTTGTAGGCTTGCAGACGTTCCCATTGGCCCGTCGTCTTACTGACTACATCCGAGGTAGTTTCCCCGCCATTACCCGTCCCCAGGTAAACCTTGCCGCTCAGCACGTAGACATACGCGGTAGAGAGGACGTTGGTCGGCCCCGTATTATGGGGCGCGAAGACCTGCACGATCCCGTTCATCGCCCCTGTCGTTTCGACATGAATCATGTTCGTTCCACCTCCAGAAAACGTGCTCTTGAGCAGTTCCGTGAAGGTGGACCCGTTGGTGTTATTCCAGGTGCCCCAACTTGCGGCGGCTGAATAGCCCGTAACCTTGTAGCCGGTTAACGGCTTCCCAGTGAAATTCGGATTTGGCGTTGAAAAGTTGTTGTCCGACAGGATTACATCCGCTCGAGCGCCTGTCGCCAAGGCGAACACGAGTACCCCCGCGGTTATCACTCCCGTGAGGTACTTTCGAAGGGCGTTCATAAGGTTCCTTCCTTTTCTAATACAATCGAAACGAAAAACCGTCTCCCGGTTTTGGGCGATCCTGTTTCTCCCTTGTTCGCCAGATGGAGTTGATAACGAGAATGGAGAGCTGACTTCTACCGGACTTCGATCCGCTGTTGCGATCCTCATGCAAGCATCGTTCGCAGCCTTGCCATCCTACTTATCCTCTTTGCCTTCACCACCTTGAGAGACGAACAATGGCCTAATGGCCTCCACTAGGTCCGGATTATGACTGCGGCGTCCGGTTTCCACAAGCTCAAGATCGGCCGTGAATTCCGAGGGCCATGGTGGCAATATTCCTTCAAGCGTAATCGCTGCGATCCCAGCCTGTGGCTTTGACTTCCTCTTCGCTTATGGGCCGGGGATCGATATTGGCCTTGAGCCGATACAGCAAAGCACGCACGCCAAAGTTCATCCGAGCGATGGCCGGTGTGCAGGGCCTGGCTCGGCTGTAGCGCTTCCGGATCATTTCGAGGAACAGATCGATGCCGCGACGAAAGTCAGCTTCATCGCCAAAATCGAATGACCGACCCCGAGAGTGCGTGAGCCAGCACCATTCGGCGAAGGCCTCGTGCAGGCGCAGCCGATCTGCATCCTCTGGACTGTCGGTCAGGTAGCCCCACTCCTTGATGGCAGCGATGAGATCTTCGCGTCGGCCGGTGGTCATCGCTCGGTCGACCTTGTGCAAGTCTCGCCATTCGTCGTCCGTATGTGCGACCATGAAGCCAAAGTCGATTACACCCAGCCGGCCGTCCGGCAGGAACAGGAAATTGCCCGGATGCATATCGGCATACGAAAGCCGGCCCGCGTACAGGATGCGCGCCCAGGCCCGGACGATCTTGCGAGCGAATTCGTTGCGCTCCTCCTGCGAGGGGGTGCGCGCCAGGAACTCGTCGATATGGACGCCGTCGAGATAGTCCATTGTCAAGACACGAGACGTCGAATAGCGCGGATAAACGCGCGGCACAACGATGCCGTCATCTTCACGAAAGAGGGCGCGGACCTTCTCCTGGACCGCGGCTTCCACGCTGTAATCGGTCTCACGCTCCAGTCGCGCACGTAGATCGTCGAATTGGTCCTTGGTGCTCTGCCAGTCCTTGTTGAGCCGGCCCGGCAACAGAAGGAGGAAGAAATTGCGAAAGTCCTCGCGGATAGTCCGCGCGATGCCGGGATATTGAATTTTGACGGCCACCTCTTCGCCGGTCTTCAATCGCGCCCGATGCACCTGGCCCAGCGACGCCGCCGCGAAGGCTTGTTTGTCGAACGAAGCGAAGACGTTCTCCGGATCATCGCCCAACTCGTGGTGGACCATTTCACGCAGGAGCGACCAGTGCAAGGGCGGCGCGTCGTAGTGCAATTGTTCCAGCGTTTCCACGACGGCGCGCGGCACGATGTCGGGGAAATTGGCCAGCGTTTGGCCGATTTTCATGACCGCGCCGCGCAGATAGCTCATGGAATCAAGCAGCGAGACAGCGGTTCGCCAGTGCGTTTCCGCGAGCAAACGTTCTCTGTGCTCCACGTTCTTGAACCAGCCGCGAATCCAGTAAAAGAGATAGGCGGCGCCGATCTTGGCCTGGAGCGTACCGAGCAGGCGCAGTCGCCGCCAGCGGCCGACGGGGACCGGCCAGAGCGAAGCCGCCGCCAACGGCTTGCCGAGCGACTCCGCTTCCGCCGGCTCCACTTCGGGCAGGGCACGCATCAATTCGTCTAGAGTCGGGGGCATGGCTAGGCCCCTCCTTTCTTCTTGTGGGTCGTGCTGTGTTTTTCTGCTTGCAACCAGCCGGTAAACATCGCCAACGAGGTGTCTAATAACCCCAGCGTGTCCTCTTGCTTGGGGGAGCTGTCCTGGGCCCAGAACATGAGGACGCCGATGTAAAGCGTCCAATAAAGCTGCAGGGCCACCGCGGGAAGATCGCCGACACCATGCTGCCTTGCCAGCCGCGCGACCGTCTCCAGGTGAGAACGGCGCATCGCCACGGCGTCCTCGGCAGGTGCCAGGGTCAGGGGATTCAACAAGGTTTCCAGCAGGACCGGCAAATGCTTCCGCCAAGGCTTGAGCCTGCGGAGTCCGGCTGCGACGAAGGCAAACAACACTTCTTCAAACGATCCATCCTCCGGGCTGCGATTCTCGAAATCCGCATGGATTCCGGCGGCCACACCCGCGACAAGAGATGCGAGAATCGCTTCCTTGTTCGGGAAATAGTTGAAGAGCGTTCCGTTGGCGATCCCTGCCGCATCCGCAATGTCGCGTGTGGTGCTGGCTTCGTAGCCGCCAGACGCAAATAACTGCTCAGCGGCTTCGAGAATCCTCCACCGCGTTTCGATTTTGGTTTCGGCATTCACTCGCATGGCCCGGCACCTCTAATATGACCATGCTCATATTCTAGCGAGCCGTCCGGATGAGTCAAGCAGAAAAATGAGCGTGCTCATAAAATAATTCAGTTAGAAGCACTATCAAAAATGAACCGCCAAGGCGCCAAGGACGCCAAGGAAAGACGTGAGAGAAAAAGAGAGCAAAAGAATCATCAGGCAATTATTGGGTGGTTTTTGGTTCGTTCTTCGTTTTCTCTCCTTCTTGTCTTGGCGTTCTTGGCGCCTTGGCGGTTCATTTGGTTCGAGGTTCTGGACCGTACCCGGCAAGCGCTGCACCTCTTTGCGGCAATGTGCCAAAACAAATCCGCCGCGGACCGCCACTTCGGGCACTATAGAAAGGAAGTAATCGAGTGCTCTTGCACTGAGGTGCGATCATGTCGAACGGACCTGCTCACCTTCTGGCCAAGCATCTTCACACTCTCTCGACGGCCGCGCAAGCAGATCGTTTGCCGGATGGCGAACTGCTCCAGCGTTTCGTCGCTGGATGCGATGAAGACGCCTTCGCGGCGTTGGTGCGGCGACATGGGCCGATGGTGCTGCGCGTGTGCCGTCGCATCCTGCACAATAGCCACGACGCCGAGGATGTGTTTCAGGCGACGTTCCTTGTTCTTAGCCGCAAAGCGCCGTCGCTGCGCCGCCGTGACTCGGTGGGATGCTTCTTGCACGGCGTTGCGTATCGTCTGGCCCTCAAGGCGCGGACGCGGCTCGCTCGGCAACGGCTACATGAAAATCGGGCGGTGGTTGAGAAACAGGACGTTGATCCTCTTGCGGAATTGACGGTGCGTGAGGCGGAAGCGATTCTCGATGAGGAATTGGCCCGTTTGCCGGAGAAATACCGAACGCCTTTGGTGCTGTGCTGTTTGGAAGGCAAGACGCGCGATGAGGCGGCGCGGCAGCTCGGCTGGGCGGCGAAATTGGTCAAGAGCCGCTTGGAGCAAGGACGCGAGCACTTGCGCCAGCGACTGTCCCGCCGCGGTTTGACGCTGCCTGCGGCGCTGGTCGCTTCGCTTCTGGCCGAAGAATCTGCTCCTGCCGCGCTACCGGCGGCGCTCGTCCGCACCGCGGTCCAGACGGCGAGAGCAGGGTCCGGCGATGGCGTCTCGGCCTCGGTTGCCTTGCTGGCCGAGAGCGCGCTGGGCGGCACGGCGACCGTGAAGGTAAAGATGATAGTGGGCCTGCTGTTGTTGACGGGGATCTTGGCGGTGGGAGCGGGAGCTTTGGCGCCACCTCGGGTCGCGGACGCTCCCGGCTCGCCGGTGGCCAACGCACCGCAGACACCGAGGGCGGAGAAACAAACTCCGGCACGTAGGGATCATTACGGCGATCCGCTTCCGCCCCAAGCGCTGGCCCGGCTGGGCACCGTGCGCTTTCGGCCGGGCGATCCCATCGCCCACATCGCGTTTTCGCCGGACGGCAAACTCGTGGCGGTCGCCACGCAGAACATGGAAGGGAATGCCAACCCCGTGTCCATTTCTCTTTGGGATCGCGCCACCGGCAGGCGGCTGCGGCAATTCGGGCTTGGCGAGAGGCCACCTTTCGCGCTCGCCTTCACGCCGCAGGGCAAAACGCTGGCCACGCAAGATCAGCGGGGTGAGATCCATCTGTGGGATGTGAGAACAGGCCAAGAGCTTCGCCGCTTCAAGGGGAACATCGAGTTTTCCCGCTCTCCCCTGGGAGGTGACTGGATAGGCGCTGGATTCACCTTCTCACCCGATGGGAAGTCTATGGCCGCGCGAGGGCCAGACAAGGCGATCCATTTGTGGGAGACGGCAACCGCCAAGGATCTCCGCAAACTGACGGCGAATCAAGAAGATTCTTCGCCTTTGGCGTTCACCCACGATGGGAAAATCCTGGCCACGTCCGCCGACAAGATGGTCCGGCTGTGGAGCCTGGAGACAGGCAAGGAGATCACCCGGCTAATGGGACATGAAGGTTTGGCAGGAACGCCGGCTTTTTCCGCCGATGGCAAAACCTTCACCGCACTGGCGCGCACACCTGGGAACCACTGGCAGAGGACGGCTTATACATGGGACATCGCCACGGCCAAGCTGCTGCACAAATGGGACATCCCCCACGCGAACCCCGTATTCGCTTCGTGCATTTCTCCGGATGGCAAAACGGTTATCGCCGCCGGAGATATTAGCCGTTTACGGCTCCACGACCTGACGACCGGCAAGGAAGTTCGCCGCTTGATCGCGCCCTTTACGGGGGCGGTTTTCTCCATCGTTTTTTCGCCCGACGGCAAGACGATCGCAGCAGGCGGAGAGAATCGCGTACTGCAATTGTGGGACGCGGCAAGCGGCGAACCGCTCGTGCCATTCGCGGGACATCAAGGCTGGGTTCAGTCCCTAGCGCTGTCCGCGAACGGCAAATATCTGGCCTCGGTCGCTTCCGATCAACAGATCGTGTTGTGGGACATGAAGACGGCCCAGCCGCTTGCCGCCTTCGAATCTCCCAAAGGGCGTTGGCGTTTTTCCAGTGCTGTTTTCTCACCGGATGATCGAACGCTGGCGGTGGTGGGAGACGATCCCTGCGTGCGATTGATTGAAGTCCCAAGCGGCAAGGAAGTTCGTCGCTTTCCGTGCGCTGGAGACCCTCAACGGAGCGTGGCCTTTTCTCCCGATGGGCAGCTTCTGGTGTCGGGGAGCGGGTACACAGGCGATGGCAGCCGGGCCGAAAGCATCCGCCTGTGGGAAGTAGCCACGGGCAAATTGCTGCATCAACTCAAGCCGCCCCGCACCGCCAAGGAACGAGGCGGGGGCATCCGCGCTCTAGCCTTTTCTCCCGATGGCCGGCTGCTGGCCTCGGGCGATATGGATAGCGACGCTGTTCACTTGTGGGACATGGCCACGGGCAAAATGCGGTGGCAGGTACACTGCCATCGTCCCTACGGAGCTTCCGCGCTCGGTTTCTCCCCCGATGGACACACGTTGGCTACCACTAGCTTCCGTGACAAAACGATTGGCCTCTGGGAAGTTCGGTCCGGCCAATCGCGCGGCTCGATCATCGGACACACCGATTGGGTAGGTTCTCTCGCCTTTTCTCCGGACGGCCTCCTGGCGTCCGCCAGTCACGACAAGACGGTCCGCGTCTGGAACGTGGATACCGGCGAAGAGATGGGGTGTTTCCGAGGCCACGATAGTGTCGTCGATCCGCTCGCCTTCTCGTCCGATGGCCAGCACCTCGTTTCCGGGAGCTCGGATACGACGATCCTGGTGTGGGACATGAAAGCTCTGCCGCAACCGCGATCGGCACTGGCAGGTGAAGTATCGCCGAAGGAACTCGATGCGTTCTGGGCCGACCTCGCGGACGCCGACGCCTCGAAGGCATTTCGGTCCATCCGCACTCTGATTCGTGCGCGGCAGCAAGCCGTGTCCTTCCTCAAGGACCATCTGCGACCGATTCGGCCGGAAGCCGCCGAGAAAATCGCTGCCTGGATCGCCGATCTGGATAACGAGCGGTTCGAGACACGCTCGAGAGCCGAGGCGGAGTTGGAGAAGAGGGAGGAGCTAGCCGAGCCAGCGTTGCGTCGGGCCTTGCGAAAACAGCCATCCTCGCTGGAGACGCGCCGCCGCCTTGAAGCGCTGCTCCAGCGGCTCGAAGGCCCAATTACTTCCACGGAAACTCTGCGTCGATTGCGCGCCGTCGAAGCGCTGGAACACATCGGCTCTCCGGAAGCGCGACAAGTGTTGCAAACGTTGAGTGAAGGAGCACCGCAAGCCCTTCTGACGCGCGAAGTCAAGGCGGCGCTGAAGCGGCTCATGTCACGGTCCGCGACCGAACGTCTCCGGTCCGGCACTGGTTTGGAGACCTTCGGTCCGAGCCGATGGCCCGGTCCGGAGACCGGGCCATAACGCGGTGGTCCAGCCGATGGCCCGGTCCGGAGACCAGGCCATAACACGGGGATGGCCCAGGACCGGGCCATAACGCGGTTGTCCGGAGACCGGGCCATAACACATGGAATGTCGTTTAAGGGGGAGCCGAAGAGAACGATGAAATGACGAGCGTTTAGCGAATTAGCTGGTTCGATAACCTGGCTCACGGGTCACGCAGGAGAACCTCTTGCGGCAGCGGACAGCCTTGCAGCAGCGGACGATACACCTCGCGTCCAAAACGTTCGCTAAAGGCACGCGCTCCCTTGGGCGAAAGGTGTGTGTAATCGGGAATGTCCTCATCGGGCAGCCAGGCACGGGCATCGACGATCGGCGCGTTATTCTCGGCGCTCAGCCGGCGCAGATACGGTATGTAACGACGCTGCATCGACGCATACCAGCCACGCACCATACTGTGATCGGGCATAAGCAGGAAGACTACCCGAATGCCGTGCGTCCGGCACTCCGCAAGCATGGCTCGGAGGGCGCGATCGGAAACGTCGCTCATGGCGAAGGCGTCGAACTGCGGCTTGTAGACGCGCCGCGCCCGCTCAGCGTGAATGGGATCGGCATGTATCTCGTAGTCCACCCAACCGAAATCATCAAGGCGGTGCCGCAGCGAGTTCTCGAAACTACCCTCGCACAACTGCCGCAGCAAGGGAGGCAACAACGAAGGCGCGTAACGCTCAAGCACAGTCTGGCGGTATTGGAGCAGAGGCGTCAGCGTTTCCGCGATCACCTGGCCGATTGCCTCCCAGCGGCGATGATAAAGCCGGCCTATGATCGGCACATCGGACCAATAGACATCGTGTTCAAACGTGCGGTTCTCTTCGCTGAGCGCGGCCTCCTGAGTAAGCAGCGGCGGCCACATCTCGACGAAGAGCCATTTCGGCCGAATGCCCTTACGCAGCAGGCGGTGCAACACCAAGCGCTGGCTCATCGGTCCTCCGCCCAACAGCGAAAAATTGAAGAGAATTGCCTTCCTGGGTTCGTCCGAGATCTGCTCCATCACCGATGCTGGCCGCAGTCCCAGAACCAGGCGCGAACTGCCGACCGCCAGGGCCATTGGCCGGCCTGGCGCCTCGGACAAGCGTTCCGGCAGCTTGCGCAATCGAAGCGTTACTTCTGGATCGAATAAATCCGAATGGCGATCGTATAGATAGAGGCCGATCGCCATATGACCGGCGCCGAAGAAAATCAATGTCCACAACAATGCGGGCCGCGCCTGAGAACGGATGCGCCGGCGTCGATCGTCCATGGTGGATCCTAAAACTGAAAGTAGATGAACGGCTTGGTCCCCGAAGGCGCCAGGAATAGCGCCAACGTCACCGCCACGGCGTAACTCAATCCCAACAGCGACGCCGGTAGTCGCACTTGCCACCTCGGCCACAGCTCAAAACGCCGTATGAGATGACAGATAATAACGACCGCGATAGTCAAATAAATGTCCCGATTCGGCAACGCTCCTTCGGCCGGCGATGGGGTAAATGACGCCATGCGATGCAGGAACGCTGCCGCCGCCCCGAGAGTCGTGGCCCGGAAAAAGACCCAGCCGATGCACACGCTGACAAGAGTCAGCGCCAGTCGCAGAAGCATTCCCGGCGGTGATCGCAACGCGCGTTCCAGTAGTGGCCGGCCTGTACAGAAGTCTTGAAACATCTTGTGACCGATGAGCAACAGGCCGTGCAGCACGCCCCAAACAACGAATGTCCAACTAGCGCCGTGCCACAGTCCGCCCAGCGTCATGGTGATAAGCAGATTGCGATACGTGCGCCCGCTGCCGCCGCGGCTGCCGCCGAGTGGGATGAACAGATAATCGCGCAGCCAACTCGACAGCGAAATGTGCCAGCGCCGCCAGAACTCCGAGACGTTGAGGGACACATACGGGATGTTGAAGTTCTGCGCCAGCTTGTAGCCGAGCATGTGGGCCGTGCCGATGGCCATGTCCGTGTAGCCGGAGAAATCGCAGTAAATCTGCACGGCGTATGCGATCGCCGCCAGCCACACCGTCACTGTGCCGTAGGCATTCGGATCCGCGAAGACCGGATCGACGTACAGAGCCATGCGATCGGCGATGGCGAGTTTCTTGAGTAGCCCCAGGAGGAAAAACTGCGCTCCCAGGTGCATTCGTGGCCAACTGAACCGCTTGCGCCGCTTGATTTGCGGCAGGAAATCGCGAGCACGGACGATCGGCCCGGCAACCAGGTGGGGAAAAAATAGGATAAACAGCAGGAAATGGCCGAGATTGCGCTCCGCCGGCACACGGCGGCGATAGACATCTACCGTGTAGTTGATTGCCTCGAACGTGTAAAAGGAAATGCCGATCGGCAGAATGACGCGCAAAGTGTGGAACCACAGGGGCACGCCGAGTGTGCTCAGTACTTCATTCAGCGATTGCAAAAAGAAGTTAGCGTACTTGAAGTATCCCAAAATGCCGAGATTGACAAGGAGACTCAAGACCAAGAGGATTTTTCGTCGCCGCGGCGACGTGCTGCGCTCCATGCCCAGGGCGAGGAGATAGTCCATCACGGTTGTCGCACCGATGAGCAGAGCCAGCCAGGCGTTCCACACGGCGTAGAAATAGAAGCTGGCGGCTAAAAGCAGCCAGATGCGCGCCTGTCGCCAGGGCATGAGCCAGTAGATGAGCAAAACCGCGGCGAAGAAATACAGAAACGCCTGCGAGCAGAACAGCATGTCTCCACTCCTGGACGACTGTTTGGAGAGACTTACCATTCATCGGCACATTCAGAAGGTGGATTTGATGTGAAGGCGGCGCAATCGGCGTTTTTGGTGCAATCGTCTTGCGCGCTAAGGATTCTGCAATTTGCCTAGGCTCGTCATCTCGCGATCGAAGCAGAGAACAAGTGCTGTTGGTTTCGTGGCATTTCTTATAATAGCAGTGGCCCCAGCCGGCCTGGAGAACGGCGGCCTTTTGGTAGCTCCCCAACTGTTTCAGCGCTGGGGATCAGATTGGCCAAATCTGAAGCCGCTTATCCTCCATCTCGACCGCGCTTCGGGGCCATTGTTTTTCTAGCATACCCCTCGTGAACTTTTTCGCGCCATGTTGAGTCCATTGGGTGGAGGCCCCACTCGGCCCGGAGTAACGTAACCATATGGTTGCTGTCACAACCACTTTGGACCTGTGACTCAGATCTTCCAAATCTGAACGTTACCGATCCTCCACTTAGACCGATTTCGGGGCCTCTTGTTTATCTGCTTTTGCCCGGAGCGCCTGTCATGCCCGAACGCGAGATTTTCATCAAGGATAGCCACCGGTGCCTGTGGTACGAGGACGGCGTCCTCACTCAGATCCTCGGCGCCGGCCGGTACGAGTTGCCCAAGCCGGAAGTGTGGCCCGAACTGCGGCGATTTCTTGGACTCAAGCGCAAGCCGAAAGTCGAAGTCGTTCTCGTCGATATGCGCGCTCGGGACCTGACCATCAAGGGCCAGGAAATCCTTACGGCGGATAAGGTCGCTATTCGTGTCAGCATCCTTGTGCAGTTCGCCGTGGTCGATCCGAAAGCAGCCCTGCACACGGTCGCCAACTACGAAGATCGCCTGTACAGCGATGTTCAGTTGGCGGCCCGCCGATCTTTGGCGTCCATGACGCTGGAGGATATTCTGACCAACCGCACTCGGCTCAGCGAGGACATCCTGCGGGAAGTCAAGGAATCGGCGACGAGCTACGGCGTGGCCATCGCTCGCGCCGATGTCAAGGATCTCGTCTTCCCGGGTAACTTGCAGGAGATCATGAATCGTGTGCTCGCCGCCGAGCGCATGAGTCAGGCGCAACTAGTTGAGGCGAGAACCAAGGCCGAGGTTCAGAAGATTGAGGCCCAAACCAAGATGGAGGCGCAACGCTTGCAGGCCCAGACCGAGGCGGAGGCGGCTCTATCGAAAGCGCGGAGCGCGGCCGAAGCGACTCGGCTAACCGTGCAGGCGGAAGTGCAGGCTTTAGAGGAGCGACAGAAGATGGCGAGCGCCTACAGCACGCATCCTGCCCTGCTGCGCCTGGAGGAACTAGCGGCCCTGCGCGATCTGGCGCGAAATGCCAATGCACGGCTGTACCTGGACTTCAAGGAAAAGCCTGGGGTCGATGGCAAGGAGGAATAAGCGAGTTCGGCAAAGTGTCTTCCTCGTTCCCACGCTCCGCGTGGGAACGAGGAAGAATGGTTTCGATTCTCCGGGTCTTCACGGTGCTGGAATTCCAAGATCCCGACAGATTTTGCGGACGAGTCGATCGGGAATCTCAGCGTGTCGTGGCACGGCCGAGCGGCGGTTATTCGCAGGATTTCCCCACCACGAATGTCGCCGGCCTTCGCGGATGAGGACGCAGCCGTGCCGGCGAAGGTGCTCGAGAAGTTCGTGGCGCTTCACGCGGGAATGCTCACTTCCTCAAACGGACCGCTCGCAGCCGCCCGTGCTTCGGCCCGGTTCATTTCCAGCGCTTCCTCCAGGGCATCGCGGAGGTTCTCCAGCAACTCCTCTCGTGTATGCCCTTGAGAATTGACCCCAGGAACCTCCTCGACCCAACCAATCCACCACTCGCCATCTTGTTGGACGACCGCAGTATAGTTGGCTCCCATTTCATGTCCCCGCTATGTCATTAGTCACACCTGTTCACCTAGTATATCATCGCCCGCTCTCGACCGCGCATCGAAAATCTGGGAAGGCGCTCCTCGCTTTTGCCCTCTATAAAGTACAGCACGGGGGCAAAGGAGCGAGGGCCGATCATGTCGCAGCGAAACCTGAACTCGATCGTTCGCTACTTGCGGCAGTTGACCGGCTCGGCCAACGCCAATGGCGCCAGCGATGCCGAATTGCTGGAGCGCTATGTCCGTCATCGCGATGAAGCCGCGTTTGAATTGCTCTTGTGGCGGCATGGCACGTTGGTGTTCAACGTCTGTCGCCGCGTCCTGCCGAGCGAGCAGGATGCCGAGGATGCGTTTCAGGCTACGTTTCTCGCCTTCGTGCGAAAGGCAAGCTCCATCAGCCGGCGCGGCTCGGTCGCCGCGTGGCTCTACAAAGTCGCCTATCGCGTCGCTCTGGAAGCCAGAGAGCGAACGCGAAAAACTGCCGCGGTGGAAAAACTCGGTGGCGAAATCTTGGCAGTCCAGCAGGCGGTTGAGCCGGTCTGGAGCGATGTGCGGCCCATCCTTGATGAGGAGCTGAGTCGCTTGCCGGAGCGCTTGCGCCGGCCGATCATCCTCTGCTATCTCGAAGGCAAATCCAACGAAGAAGCGGCGCGGGAGCTTGGCTGCCGGCTGGGCACCATCTACTCGCGTCTGTCCCGTGGCCGTGAGCTGCTTCGTCTGCGTTTGCAGCGCCGCGGCGTGACGTTATCCGTCACCGCCCTGACTGCGGCGTTGACGGCGAGCGCGATCGAGGCGGCCCCAGCGATTCCCCTTATGCGAAGGGCCGTGCATGCGGCGTTGGCCTTCGGCGACCCATCGTCGGCGGCTGCCGTCCCGCCGCGCGCGGCGACGTTGGCGGAAGGAGTGTTAAGGACCATGTTCGTGACCAAGCTGAAAATCGCGGCGGTGATGTTGCTCGTGCTCGGAGTCGCCGCCGGCGGCGTATGGACGCAGGCATGGACGGCGGGTCCACAAGTGGAAGCGCGTGCGGATGATCCGCCGCCGAAACGAAAAGCGGGAGACAAGAAAGATGCTGAGCGGGTATCCGTGAAGGTGGTCAAGCCGACGCAGGGCGGAAGGCTGTTGCTGATGCCTCGACCGGCGGAAATCATCGCGGCCCAACAACAGCAGATTGTCCCGCTCATCTCCGGGACCGTCAACGAAGTGTTGGTAGACATCGGCGATCACGTGAAAAAAGGGCAAACGCTTATTCTTCTCGACGCGCCGCTGCTAGTTAAGGAAGTGGATGAGGCGACAGCTTCCCTGGAGCTGGCGCAGGCGCAGGTGGATGAGGCCGCAGCGATTTGCAGGGCGGAAGATGTCGCAGCACGCGAGAGACGGGGCGGCAATCCGGAGAAAGCCAGGGCTGCTTTGAGTGCTGCTCGGGCCAAGGCAAAACTGGCCAAGGCGTTACTGGATAAGGCGCGAATTCAGGCGAGCTTCACGCAGCTCAAGGCCGCCTTCGATGGCGTCGTGACGCGGCGCACCATTGATCCCGGCAATTTCGTGCAGCCCAGCGATTCCCGTGTCCTTCGACCACTTCTGACCGTCCAGCGCATCGATATCGTGCGGATCGTGGTCCAGGTTCCCGATATGAATGCTTCACTAATCAAGCGAGATTTGCCCGTTGTAGTCAATCCTTTCGGTGAGAAGAGAGGCGAATACAAAATCAGCCGTTTCAGTCCAACCCTTGTGGAAGACACGCATCCCAAGACTGGCCCACCAACCCTTGGGCCGGACCCGCGCGTCATGACTGTCGAAATCGACGTTCCGAATTCGGATAATCGCTTTCTGCCGGGAATGCACTGCGAAGTCGAGATGCCCTGGAAAATGCCTGATCCCGGTAGCCTGATCGTGCCCTCGGCTTGCGTGTTACCTCAGCCACGCGCAGACGACGAAAAGGTCCAGCGGTTTGTCTACATCATCCGCGATGGCAAAGCATATCGGAAGGTGGTAACGGTTAACTTCGAGGACAGTATAAACGCCGAGATTTCCAAGGGTATCCAGGCGACCGATGTCATTGCCGTGAGCAATCTGGGCGAACTGCGCGACGGCACCCCAGTCAAGGTTGAGAAAGCGAAGTGACATCCTGAGCGACGGCTGCCCCCCGCTGCTCCAATTGCGCTGCTTGTTCCTCAATCAACGCCTTTAGCAGGATGCGATGACAGTGCGTCGCATCGGTGCAGGCCGAGGAACATAGCAGCGTGATCGTCTTCCCCGCGCCGAGTTTCTCGGCCAGGACGGCGATGCTCTCGCGCTGCTCTTCGCCCTTCATTTCATCGAGATAGCGACCGCGATATTCCTCCCAGGTGAGCGGCGTTTGTCCGTGCTTGCCGTAGAACGCGGCGTGCAGCTCCTTGCTCGGTCCGAGCTGGTTCCACCACAGATCCCATGTCTCTTTTTTCTTCGGTAAGGCGCGGGGGCGATAGCGGCAGATCAGCAGGCGGAAGCCGTCGTCGTCCTCGCGGGGGTCGTCCCAGCGTTTCGTCTTAATCATGGCGGATGCTCCCTTTTGCCCTATAACAATTAAACTGCCAACATCGCTGATAAAGGAGATTCCATGGAACGCTCTGCCATTCTGCTTGTCGTTCTCCTGTTGCTCGCCGCGCCGGCGGCCGTATACGCCGAAGGCAAACGGCCCATGACCATCGATGATCTGTTTCGCTTCAAGCGCGTCAGCGATCCGCAAATTAGTCCCGATGGCAAGCTCGTTGTCTATGTCGTCGGCACCGTCGATCTCGACGGCAATAAAAGTTTCTCAACCCTATGGCTTGCCTCCACGGACAAGGGCGAGCCGCGGCAACTCACCAATACCACCAAGAAAGACCGCCATCCGCGCTGGAGTCCCGACGGTAAGCATATTCTCTTTGAGTCCAATCGCAGCGGCGACAATCAGCTGTGGATCATCGACCTTACCGGCGGCGAAGCCCGGCAGTTGACGACCATCAGCAGCGAAGCGAGCAACGGCATCTGGTCGCGCGACGGCAAACACGTTGCGTTCTTGTCGGCGGTCTATCCCGAATACTCCGACAAGCCGTTCAAGGAGAGCGACGCCCTCAACAAGAAACGCAAGGAGGAGATCGAGAAAAGCCCGGTCAAGGCGAAGGTCCACACCAAGCTGTTCTATCGCCACTGGGACTCCTATGTCGAGGACAAACGGCAGCATTTGTTTGCCATCAGCGCCGAGGGCGGCGAACCGAAGGATGTGACGCCCGGCGACCGCGACGCCAATCCGACTTCGTCCACGTTCAGCACCGGCGATAATTTCACTTTCTCGCCGGATGGTCAATATCTGGTGTTCACGGCGGTGCCGGCGAAGGATGAAGCGTGGAGCACGAATTACGAGATTTGCCGCGTGCCCATCACGGGCGGAAGCAAAGAATGGGAGACGCTGACGAAGGAAAACGAGGCGGCTGATAGTGGTCCGGTGTTTTCGCCGGACGGCAAGCAACTGGCATATCGAGCGCAGAAACGTGCCGGCTTCGAGGCGGACAAGTGGGAGCTGATGGTGGTGGACTGCGATTCTGGCGGTGCTTTCAAGGGGAAGCCGAGAAGCGTTAGCGCGCAGTTATCCGGCAAAAACGATCTCTCGGTCGACGAATACGTCTGGGGCGAGTTTGTCGATCCTGGGAAGTTCAGTCTCATTTTTACTGCGGATGAGGGAGGATCAAAACCCTTGTTCATGGTCTTCCCTTTTGAGTCGCCTGAGGCGAAATCCGTTGTAAGTCGGGGAGGAACGGGTACAGAGTCAAGCCTTTCCGCCAGCCGGGAGGGGAAGCAGATCGCTTTTACGCGCGCCCTCATCACCCAACCCCCCGAAGTGGAGACGTGTGGCGGCGACCTAAGAAGCTCCGTGGTGCACAATCTTAGCCACGCTAACGATAAGCTCCTCGCCGAACTCGATATGTCGCGCCCCGAAAGCGTGAAAGTCAAAGTCGAAGGCGGCGAAATGCAGATGTGGATTTTGAAACCGCCCGGATTCGATCTCGCCAAGAAATGGCCGCTCGCTTATCTCGTTCATGGTGGGCCGCAAGGCGCTTGGGAGGACGGCTGGAGTTTTCGCTGGTGCCCTGAGCTGTGGGCGGCGCAGGGATACGTGGTCGCGCTGCCCAATCCGCGCGGCAGCACCGGATTTGGTCAGAAGTTCGTCGATGACATCAGCGGCGATTGGGGCGGCAAGTGTTTCGACGATCTCATGAAGGGCGTCGATTACCTGGAGAAGCTGCCGTACATCGATAAGGAACGCATGGGCGCGGCGGGGGCGTCGTTCGGCGGATACATGATGGACTGGTTCCAGGGCAACACCACGCGCTTCAAAACGCTTATCACGCACTGCGGCGTCTATAACTTCGAGAGTATGTATGCCCAAACCGATGAACTGTGGTTTGACGAGTGGGAGCACGGCGGCCCGCCCTGGGGACCGAACCGCAAGTCTTACGAGAAACATTCGCCGCACCGCTACGCCAAGAATTTCAAAACGCCCATGCTCATCATCCATAATGATCTCGATTTCCGCGTCCCCGTCAGCCAGGGGCAGGAACTGTTCACCACGCTCCAGCGCCTGCACATCCCGTCGAAGTTCATCAACTTTCCGGATGAGGGCCATTGGGTGCTGAAGCCGAAAAACAGCGAATACTGGCACAAGGAAGTGTTCGCCTGGCTGAAAAAATACGTACCGCCGGGCGGACGTTGATGGAATGGGCGAACGGCCGGCATCAGCCGGCTGGTTGAGACTACCACCAGCCGGCTGACGCCGGCCGTTCGCCAATAGAACCACCAGCCGGCTGACGCCGGCCGTTCGCCAGTCATTGGAGAAGTGAACACTTATGGAAGCATATCAAATCGTGCTGCTGACTATCGCCGTGCTTGTGATCCTCAAGCTGCTCGTGCTGCTGGCAATCGGCAAGGGCAGTCTGGCTCGGCTCGGCCTGGCGTGCAAGGCATTTTTCCGCGTCCTCGGCGATGAGGGTACCGCCCAACGCATTCGGCCGATTCTCGAACCGCCCGCCGAGGAAGCGGCGAAGCCAGCCCGCTTGTCGCCGGAACCCCTGCGTTTATTGGCTCTGCTGCAACGCGAGGGACGCCTGCTCGATTTTCTTCTGGAAGACATTCAAGGCGCGCCGGATGAGCAGCTCGGCGCCGGCGTTCGCGAAGTGCATCGCAAGGCGCAGGCGGTCATTAAAGAGCATCTCATTTTGGAGCCGGTCCTGGCCAAAAACGAAGGCGAGACCGTGGAAGTGCCGGCCAATTTCGATCCATCGGCCATCCGCCTGACCGGCAACGTCACCGGCCAACCGCCCTTCCGCGGCGTGCTGCAACACCACGGCTGGCGCGTCAAGAACTACACGCTGCCGGCACTTCCCGAAGGACAAGATCCATTCATCGTGGCGACGGCGGAAGTCGAATTGCCGTGATCGAGAGGATAGCCGTTTAACCGCGGATTTTGTCGGCGAAATGCGCGCGGAACTTGGCCACCTTCGGCCCGACGACGACCTGGCAATAGCCCTGATAGGGATTGTTGCGGAAATAGCCCTGGTGATAATCCTCGGCGCGATAGAACGCCTCGTAAGGTACGACCTGCGTGACCACGGGAACGCCGTAGTGTCCGGAATCGTTCAGCGCCGCGATTTTCTCCTCGGCGACTCGCTTTTGCTCGGGTGAATGGTAGAAGATCACCGAACGATATTGCGTGCCCACGTCAGCGCCTTGGCGATTGAGCGTTGTCGGATCGTGAGTATCGAAAAAGACATCGAGCAGCTCGCTGAAGGATAGCTGACCGGGATTGAACGTGATTTGCACCACCTCGGCATGGCCCGTGCCTCCGGTGCAAACCTGTTGGTAAGTCGGATTGGCCACGGTGCCGCCAGAGTAGCCAGATAGGGCGTGCTCGACGCCGCGCAGTTGCTCAAATACGGCTTCCAAACACCAGAAGCAGCCGCCGCCCAGGGTGGCAATTTCCATTTTCTCAGGCGTAGTCACGTCCCACTCTCCTTTCGATCGCGATAATCCTGGGGACCACTCTATTGATTACGCTAAACGATCCATGCCTGGGCGACAATCGCTTGTCTGAGCCGCATCCGACGGGTTAGAATCCGGCAGGAAAGATCGACAAGGAGAAATCGCATGGCAATCGAGGAGCAGGGACCGCTGGCAGGGATTCGGGTGCTGGATGCTTCGCGGGTGCTGGCCGGGCCATTCTGCGGGCAGATTCTTGGCGACCTTGGAGCGGAGGTGCTGAAAATCGAGCGGCCCGGCAGTGGCGATGAGACGCGCGGCTGGGGACCGCCATTTGCCGGCCTTCTTAGCGCTTACTTCCTGTCCTGCAATCGCAACAAGCGCGGCCTGACTCTCGATTTAGCGCATCCCGAAGGACGCCGCCTGTTTCACGAGTTAGCGAGGCGCAGTGATGCGCTATTGGAGAATTTTCGGGCCGAGAGCGCCGACCGTCTCGGCTTGAGTCCATCCCAGTTGCTGAGCGAGCATCCACATCTGATCGTTTGTTCGATTTCCGGCTTTGGCCGCACCAGCTCGCTGCGCGACGCGCCGGGCTACGACTTCGCGATTCAAGCACTCAGCGGCCTCATGTGCATCACGGGCCCGGTGGACGGGCCACCCTGCAAAGTGGGCGTGGCCGTGACGGATGTGCTGACCGGCCTTTACGCTGCCGTGGCGATACTGGCTTGTCTGCAAGCAAGGCAGCGAAGCGGCCACGGCTACGCCATCGACCTGGCGCTGCTCGATTGCGCCGTGGCCGCCCAGGTCAATGTTGCTCAAGCGTATCTGACCAGCGGATCGCTTCCGGCCCGCCAAGGGAATGCTCATCTGCAAATCGTGCCGTATCAGCTGTTCGCCACCGCGGACAGTTGGCTGGTGCTGGCGGTCGGCAACGATGGGCAGTGGCAGCGATTCTGCCGCGCGGCTGGGCGCGATGATCTGGCTGCGAACGAGCAGTTCCGTACCAACCCCTTGCGCGTACGCAACCGCTCCGTCCTCGTGCCAATCGTCGAAGTGTTGATGCGTGCCCGAACCACGGCTGCATGGGAAGAACTGCTGCGCGGCGCTGAAGTGCCACATGCGCCGGTGTGGAACTACGCCCATCTGTTTGGGCAACCGGAGATGGCCGAGCGGCTTCGCGTTTCAGTCCGCGATCCGGCCGGGAATCCTGTGGATTTGCTTTCCTCTCCGTTTCACATTAGGGGCACAACCACGACGCCAACCGCGCCGCCGACGCTCGGACAGCACACCGACGAAGTGCTGACGCAAGTGCTGGGGCTGAGTGGGGAACAAGTGGCGAAATTGAGACAAGATGGGGTGGTTTAGTATATAGATGGGCTAGAGTGCAAAGACACAAAGGACTCCAAGGACGGCAACGACGCCAAGGGGAAAAGCGAAAGGAGACGTCATTTTTTGCTATCGCGGTCGGGGCCGCGTAGTTTCTCGAAGTAGCCGCGGGCCATGTTGCTGGCCGAGCGCGGCAGGCGTTGGCGATCGAGTGCTTCCGGCTCTTCCTGGGCGGCGCGGCGAATCTCCTCAGTCATCTCGGCCGGTTTCCGCGGCCCCTTGAATCCTTCGCCGGCGACGTGATCGATGACTTGCAGCCGCCCCTTGTCCATCTGCGAATGCGACCATTCCTCTTTCGACTCGGTTTTTCCATCCGGCGACTCCGGCCGCTTGCCGGCGGCGGGCATTGGCTTTCCGTCTAGCGCCTGGCACATCGCCTTGCGGGCCTGCTGCAATTGCTGGAGCTGTTGCTGTAGCTCCTGACATTCGCCATTAGGATCGAGCTTGGCGAGCATCTCGGCCGCCTCCGCCAACTTCTTCGCCGCGTCGCCTTCCTTGCCTTCCCGCATGCACTTCTGGCATTCGCCGAGTTTGTTGGCGAGTTCCTGCAATTGTTGCAGCGTCTCCTTGTCGAGCTTGGCCATGTTTTTGTCGATCTGATCGAGTTCACGCTCTAGTTCTTCCTGGTTGATCGCTCCTTGCCGCTGCATCTCTCGCAGCCTTTCCTTTGCCTCATCGGAGCGCGTCAGCCGCTCGATCTTGTCCTTGATGTCCTGAAGCTGTTTCTCCATCTGCTGTTTCTGCTCGCGGCTCAGCTCCTGGTCCTTGAGCTTTTCGAGCTGTTCGCGCAGCTCCTGTTTTTGTTCCTCGGCCAACTTCTCGTCACTGGCTTTCTTTCGCAAGCGCGCGACCTCCTCATCGGCTTGCAATTGTTTGCCGAGTCGCTCTGCCTCCTCACGCGCTTTCTTTAAATCTCCTTGATCGAGGGCCTTGTCGAGCTTCTTGGCGGGACCATCCTTTTTGTCCTTGTTGCTCAGACGCTCGGCCTGTTTCATCTGTTCCTTGAGAGCAGCTACTCGGTCGGCCAGCTGCTTCTCGCGTTTGCGCACTTCGTCCTCGGCATTGGTGAGATCCTTGACCAGTTCGCGCGCTTGTTCCTTCGTCTCACGCGGCTTCTGGGCCAACTTATCCAGTTCTGCCTCCAGGCGCTGCAACTCTTCGGACTTGGGGCGCTCGCCGGGTTTTTGCACCGGCTTGCGTTGCAGGGGCCGCAGGGCCTTTTCGATCTGTGCCTTGGCGACGGGGCTATCGGCCAGCGGCTGATCGCTGCCTGCCTGCGTCGGCGTAAGGGCCGGCTTGTAGAAGAATGCAAGCAATACCAATATGGCGGCGGCGACCGGCAGCAGAGCGGCAAGCCAGGGGATGCGCACCGGGAACTGCTCGCCGACGCGCAAGGGATTAATACGGGATTTGACATCGCCAAGAAGCGCCTGTCCCGCCGGCGATGCGAGTTCGGTTTGCCCGAGCGTTAACGTGGTTGTCACGCGCTCCTTGAGATTGAAACGCTCATCGAACGCCAGCGCCGCCGCAACACGCGAGGGCATCCGCAGCACAGCCAACACGATGGCGAACACGACACCCGCGCCGAGGAGTCCGCCTGCAACCATCCAGCGCAGCGAGGGCGTCGCATCGCGGATGGCATATGGCTGGGCCAAAAACCACCCCGCAGCGCAGACGAGGGAACCGAGGCAGCACCACACCAGCGTTTGCAACAAGATTTGCACGAACAAGCGCCGGCGGACACGAGCAAGCTGGCGATCGAGTGGAGATGCGGAGGTGCGGGCCATAATCGGTCTCCCCTGCGAGATAGTTCTCTCCTGTACTATAACTGGCCGATGCGCGGGAGAACAACGAGAATAAGCTGGGTCCATGGATGATTTCCCCACGATCGATTTGTAGTACAAAGTTTGTTTCGTAAGGTGCTTGGATAGTTCGGCAAGCGCCGGTAAAGTGGCTGCTTCCGGAATCGCTTCCAAGGCGATGCTGGATCTGTACAGACACCAAACAGCCTAGGGGAACCTCAGGCCGGATGATAGAGTAACGAAGTGGCCCAAGACAACGATATCGCCGACGACCTCATCCCGGGTAGTTTGAAAAGATCCAAGTCGTATCACAGCGACTATGGGAAGAAGACGTACAAAGAGATCAAAGACTTGGCTTCCGCCAACCCGCCTGACCAAAAAGCACGCCAAATGAAAAAGCTAATCGAACACACCGAGAGACTTCAGAAAAAAGGAAAGGGGCGGCGATCATGAGCAATCTCCGCGGGTTTAAACAAAAGCTCTCGACGGTATCTCGCCTATGGGAAGAGAAGGAGTACGATCGGGCACTTGGCGAAGTCGAGTCCTTGCTGGAGCGCTGGCCCGGGAATGCACATCTGCACATCCTTTGGGCGAGCTTAGTGCAGCTGCAAGAAACTCCAAAATATGACTTGGATGAAGTCAAGAAGGCTTTGCAACAAGCAATCGAGTTAGACAAAGGCTCGCCAGCGGCTGCCATCGAACTGGGCCAGTTCTTCGACAACGTCGAAGACGACCCGCACATGGCATCCAAGATCTATGCCGAGGGAGTGGCAGCCGCACGGCAGCTTCTTATCGAGGGATTGATCGGCCAAGCAAAAGCCTTCCGGCAGTTGGATAAGAGGGAGGAATTCTTGCAATGTCTTTTGGAAGTGCTCCATTTGGTTCGGTCTGAGACCGGCATAAAGCGGATCAAGGCAGAAGACTTTGGGCCAGACATCATCTTTGAATCGCCTACGGGACATTTCCACGCCGTCCAACTCAAAGGGCCTTACGCAGAACAGATTCACGACCTCCTGAGTGAAGTTGTTGCGAAACGCCCGGCTTAACCACTGGGCGATTCGGGGCGCAGAATCAGCCGTGTCAGCTTTTTTTCTCAAGCAACGCGGCGATCGGCTCGCCTTCGCTAAAGCGCACGGTGCGGCCGATCGGTGTCTGATTGACCTTTTTCGGATCGATGCCCACGGCTGTCAAGATGGTAGCGTGCAAATCGCCGACGCTCACAGGATTCGCCGGCTTTTCCTTGCCCTCCGGATCGGTTTCCCCGATGACCTTACCGCCGCGGATGCCGCCTCCGGCCAAGGCCACGCTGAAACCATTCGGCCAGTGGTCGCGGCCGCCCACGGCGTTGATCGCCGGCGTGCGGCCGAACTCGCCGGCAACAACGACCAGCGTTCGTTTCAGGAGATCGCGCTCGCGAAGATCGCGCAGCAGGGCGCTCAGGGCCGGATCGAGGATGGCGAGGTGCTCGCGGTGGATCGCATGGTTGTTGACGTGGGCATCCCAGCCGTCCAGCGTCACTTCGATGCAGCGAACCCCGACCTCAATGAGCCGCCGAGCGGCCAGACAGCCGCGGCCAAACGGCGTGTCGCCGTAAGAACGGCGCAGGGCCAGCGGTTCCCCGGACACATCGAACGCTTTCAATTGCTCCGAACTCATCATCTTTCGCGCTCGTTCCAACGTCTCGCGATGCAAGGTGCCCTCGACCCGCCCGCGCCGGCCACGCGCGAAAGCGCTCTCGATGACTTCGAGATGCTTCAATCGTTGCTCGTCGCGCTCGCGGGAAGTTCGCGACTTGGTGTCGCGGACTTCGCCGGCGGGGTCGCCGGTCTTGAACGCATCGAACGATTCACCGAGGAAGCCGCCGCGCGCCGGCCATTGGCCGGGTAGGATGCTGACATGACGCGGAATGTCCACGCCGGCGACCGGTAGCTCGTGGCAGCAAATAGCGCCGAGAGATGGATGAATCACGGTTGGATCGGGACGGAATCCCGTCTTCATCGTGTAGGTGCCGCGCTCGTGATCGCCTTCTTTGCTGACCATCGAGCGGATCAAAGCGACCGAACGCATTTCCTCGGCGGTGCGTTCGAGACCTTCGGCGAGCTGCACGTCTTTGACGGCAGTACGGACGGCGCCGGTGCCGGCGGCGATGTTCGTGCCGGGGTGGGGATCGAAAGTCTCCAACTGGCTCGGTCCGCCTTGCAACCACAACATGATAATCGACTGAGCGGGGCGGCGGCGCTCGGCGGGTGCCTCGGCAGCGCGGGCTAACAGATGGGCAATCGGAGTCATCCAGGCGGCGCCGCGCAGGCCGGCCAGGCGGAGAAAGCCGCGTCGATCGGGATGCGGGTAGCGACTCAGTGGTTCCATGAAAACTCCGTCGAATTGAGGAGGGTCCAAAACAGATCCTCGAAGCGCTGAGTGCGGCTCAGCTCGGAATCGGACAAATAACGCTGGAAATACTCGGCTTCTTCCGGCGTCGGCCGGCGCGTGAGGACCGAGAGATATGCGGCCTCGACGGCATGGGCGTCGTCGGCCGCCATCCAGCCAATCCGCGTTGAAGCGTTGAGGGGTGAGTCCTTGGTTTTCTCGTGCAGCAGGCCGCCGTTCATCATCAACAGCCTCTGGGGGATGGTGCCGCCGTGTCCATCGAACTCGTCCTCGCCGTTGTCGCCGTAGCTCTTCACGAAGTCGTTCCGCTGGCCGAATCGAGCCAGGCGAAAGAGGATGTGCGACTCGGCATTGAGCGTGGCGACGGATGAGGCTTGCAGTACGCCGCCGACCACTTGATCGGGCCGCAAGCGCGTCAGCGGGAATACCGACCACGCTTTCTCCTCGGTCTCGCCAATCTCGTGCTCGGCGGCGCTATCGAGACGGAATACCTGCGTACAGGCGATGACGCGGATGAGTCGGTGCAGGTCGAAGCCATGCGCGATGAAGTCGCTTGCGAGCAGATCGAGTGCCGGTGGCGCGGGTGTGTCCGACTCCAGGTTATCGACCGGATCGACCAGAGGCCGGCCGAGCATGAGTGCCCACACGCGATTGACGGCGGCGCGAGCGAAATAGGGATTTTGAGAGTGCGTGATCCAGCCGGCGAGTTGCTGCCGGCGGCTGCCCTCGGTTGGCAACAGCTCGGATGCAAAGGGCACTCGCGGAGCAACCGTGTGCATCTCGTCCGTCCTACGGTCCTTAACCTCGTACTCGCCGCCCGCATCGTGGATGCCAGTGAAGCCTAGCTGCGTCTGACCGAAGAATGCGGATAAGCCCTGAAAGTCCGCCTGTTTCCACTCGGCGTAGGGATGATTGTGGCACTGGGCGCAGTCGAGCCGTAGGCCGAGGAAAGCGCGGGTGACGCGGCCGGCCAAACGCACCGGATCGGGCTGGTTCTTGTTGTCCGGCTGCACCGTGACCGTGATGAAATTCGTCGCCGGCTTGTCGGTCCACAACCCCTCCGAGGTAATCAGGTCGCGGACCAGCTGATCGTAAGGGCGATTCACGGCGATCTGCTCGGCCAGCCAATCGACAAAGCGACGGCGGCGGTAGAAAATAAACGGGCCGTCCTCGGTACCCACGGAAGCGCGTGCAAAGCGCTCGGCGTAGTTGTCGGCAAAACGACGATCCTGCAAGATGTGATCGATCCACCACGGCAGGCGCTGCTCCAGCGGCAAATACTCGAACTGGCGAATTTCCTCCAGCGACGGAATGGTTGCCATCAAACCCAGAGCAAGACGCCGTGCCACGGTCAAATCCGGGGCATGGGGAGCGACTGGCAATTTCTGTTCTGCCCAGGCTTGGCGAAACGAGGCATCGATACGATCAACGACGGCGGTGAAGTCGGGCGCCTGGTAGGCGCTGGCGTCGAAGCGCGTCTGTGGTTTGGGCTGGCGCGGGGGCATGAGACCCGCGCCGAGAGCGAACACGCCGCCGGCGATCAGGCCGAGAAACAACAGGTTTCGCCGCCACATGATTCGTGCTCTCCTCTTGTGCGATTCCGAAATAATCTACCATAAGACGAGCCGATGTGTTTCACATCGTTCCTCAATTGATGGGATCAATCTGAAACCAACGAGGAGCCGCGAGGTATTTCCTCTCATGGCCGACACCTTTGAGACAAACACACCGCCGCTCTATCAAGCCATCCCGGTGCTGGAACTGGCGGGGGATCCGCATTACCCGACAGTTCTCCCTGCCGATTCGCCTCGCAAATCCGTGGTGAATCCATTCGCGTTTGCCCGAGCCGGTCTGCGAGCAATCTTTTCGCTTGTGGAATGGCTATTTGGGGTTGCCGTGCTGATGGTCGGCCTGGCGGCGCTGGCGGCGATGCCGATCTTGCAATTCCTCAGCCTGGGCTATCTTCTCGAAGCCGGCGGGCGCGTGGCGCGAACGGGGCGATTGCGCGACGGGTTTATCGGTGTGCGCCAGGCTGCACGATTGGGCGGACTTGTTCTCGGCTGCTGGCTGATGTTGTTGCCCGTGCGCTTCGTGGCCGATTTGACCTACTCGGCGCAGATCATCGATCCGAGCGGGCGCAAGGCCGCCGGCTGGCGCATTGGTCTATTCGTGATGATTGGCCTGACCGCGTTGCACATCGGTCTGGCGTGTGCGCGTGGCGGCCGGCTTCGCTATTTCTTTTGGCCGTTTAATCTCATTTGGGTGATCCGCCGTCTGCTGCGCGGCGGCTATTACGCCGAGGCACGCGACTCCGTATGGGATACGACGCTCTCCCTTCGGCTGCCGTATTACTTCTCGCTAGGGTTGCGCGGCTTCATCGGAGCGTTCGCCTGGCTGGTCGTGCCGGTGACGTTTCTCGCTTTGGGAAGGCTACCCGGACCGCTGGGGCCTCTGGTCGGCTTCTTCGGGGCGCTGATGTTGGCGCTGGTGCTGGTTTACCTGCCCTTCTTGCAGATGCGGCTTGCCATGACGAATCGCCTCTCGGCGGTCTTCGAGATTTGGGAAGCCCGGCGAAACTTCCAGCGAGCGCCGTGGGCCTTCGCCTTCTCCCTCGTCATTACCCTGCTTTTCGCGATACCCTTGTACCTACTGAAAATCGAAATGGTGCCGCGCGAGGCCGCCTGGCTGCCGAGTCTGGTGTTCATCGCCTTCATCTTCCCGGCGCGATTACTGACGGGCTGGGCGCTGGGCCGAGCGGTTCATCGAACCACTCCGCGTCATTGGTTCTTTCGCTGGACGGGACGGTTGCCCTTCCTTCCCGCAGCTGGCTTCTACGTGCTGATCGTGTTCTTCACGCAATACACGAGCTGGAACGGCGTGTGGAGTTTGTACGAACAACACGCGTTTCTCGTGCCGGTGCCCTTTTTCGGGATGTAACGATTAGCCCGAATTACGCAAACGATTCTCAACGGGCTCGGAGTTCTACCTCCGCCTCGGCACGGAATGCCTTCAGTTCCTCGATCCATTGCGGGGGCAGATCCTTCTGAGCCTCGGTCCACTTCACTGCTCGGTCGAAGCAGTTCTTGGCCTTCGCCGCGTCGCCGAGTTTGGCGTGGCACATGGCGAGGAAGAACAGGTCGAAGCCATCGGACTGGGCTTGGCCAACTGCGAGGCTTTTCTCCAGGATAGGGATGGCCTCTGCGTATTGACCATTGCGGTAATAAGCGACGCCCAGCGTATTTAGCTGTATCTGCCCCTCCTTCAGTTTGACGGCCGCACGTGCATGCTGAAGTGCCTGCTTGGCATCGCGCACCTCCTTTGGGCCGGTAAGCAGAATCCACGCCAGGTTATTTTGGACGATCGCATTTTTGGCATCGATCTCCGCTGCTGCACGCAGTGCTTGGAGCGCTGCGGAGGCATTGCCTTCCGACTTGCCTTGGGACCACTGAATCAGAGTGGAGACGTACTTCCTGCGCACGCCGGCACTTTGAACTGGATCGATTCGCTCCATTTCTCGGAGATCCACCAATGTCTTGTGGTATTCACGAGTGATGAGGTACATTTCGGCCCGTGCTTCGTGCGCGGCGAAAGAATTTGGCCACAAATCGAGAGCTTTGTTCACCTCTCTGATGGCTTTGTCCGGCTGCTTCCATGCCAGGAGTGTCCTGGCTCGGCCGATGCGGACCGCCGCTTTGTCCGATTGGGGTTCGTGGGCCAGCACACTGGAAAGGCCTTCGCCCGCTTGTTGCAGGAGTTCTCCGTCGGCTCCGTTCTCGGCAATCCAGGCGAACACGGCATCGAACCATTTTCCGGCCTCCTCGCGGTGGCCCAGCTCCTTGTGGATCTGGGCCAGGAGGAGGAGTTGCCGGCCGTTGCTCCCGGAATGCACCGCCGTGGCCTTTTGCAGCACGGTCAGGGCGGCTTCCCGGTTACCGCGCTGAAAAAAAGCCACGGCCAGCTTTGTCCAAAGATCATGCCCCAGGTTTTTCCTTAGCATTTCCGCCAGTATAGCTCGTGGCTGGGCTGTGACCGAGAGGCGAAAGCGACCGATATTATGACTCCATCCAGGATGATTGTGCTGTTGTTCCAGGGTGAAAGTTAGGATCGAACTATTGGCGGAGGTAATGGGTTCCTTCAATTCGAATAGTGCCACGTGTGGGCGGCCCGTTTCTGGATACACAGCCCAACTGTTAGAAGGGTTACTCCCGAGGGCCGCCTTCACGGGAAACTTGTCCTCGGAGAAGTCGGCCCAGGCGTTGTGCAGCACAAGAGGCGTGGCTTTGTTGGGATTATCCTTCGGTGTGGCCTTTATGCGGAACCGGGTCAAGTGGCCGTTGCCGTTTGGTGCCCTGCCCGGGCCGTGTCCTGGAAGCCTGGGATCGGGAAGCAATTCCAGACGCACAGCCGCGATGCTGGGCAGCTGACTTTTGGCCGTGATGGTGTAGGTTTCCGGGAACGGATTCTTGCCGCTGGCCAGGATGGAGCAATCGGGCTGCTTGGTGAGCGTGGTGCCACCTGCCGACGCCATCCCAATCGGTTCGAGAACCTCCCACGCACCTTCTCTAGTGAGATCCTGTTGCGAAGCAAGAAAGTCAAGCAATCCTCCCGTTGTCGCGGCGGACAGGTTATCGGCGACAAACTGCGACAGCAGTTCATCGGCTGTGTTTTGAGCAAGCCACGCGAACAGGGCTTCGATCCATCTCCCTGCTTGGTCGTAGTGATCAAGATCTTTGTAAATGTGAGTGAGCAGCAGGAGGTCCAGACCGTTGCCCTCGGACGGTGCTGTCGTGGCCTTTACCAACACTTTCAGGGCAGATTGCAATTCTCCTCTTAAGTAAAGGGCTGCACCGAGTTTGGTCCAGCCATTGAAATCTTCTCGTCGGGCGAAGAAAGTCCGCCAGTGCTGCTTCCGGAGGGCTTCTTCCCGCGCTGCCGTAACCGATATGCGAAATCGGCCGAGATTATGAACCCAATCTCCGAACTTATGCTGTTGTTGCAGTGTGAAGGTTAGAGTTGTACCGTTTGCCTTGGTGAAAGGCTCTTTTAGTTCAAACACGGCCACATGGGCACGACCAATTTCAGGATACACGGACCAGCCCGTGGCCGGATTGCCGTCGATCGCTGCTGTTACCGGCCATTGGTCGGACCGGCTGTGGAACTCAAAGAAATCAGCCCAGGCGCTGCGGAAGCGGACTGGACGGGCAGTATCCGGGTTAGCCTCGGAGGCCGCTGTAACACGGAATTCATCCAGATGAAAGTTGCCGTTCTCTGATCGACCGGGACCATGGCCGGGCAGGCTGGGGTCCGGCAGGACTTCCAGACGAATGGCTGTGATGCCGGTCAACCGGATCTTGGCCGTGATGGTGTAGGTTTCCGGGAACGGATTCTTGCCGCTGGCCAGGA
>Ga0070738_10000655_pt1 | contig 90761 bp, 79 predicted proteins | sample Coa_R2_2_FD_66446 | JGI IMG/M metagenome (GOLD analysis project Ga0070738, IMG submission 66446) | Surface soil microbial communities from Centralia Pennsylvania, which are recovering from an underground coalmine fire - Coalmine... | ecosystem: Environmental > Terrestrial > Soil > Unclassified ...
CAACGTTGTATCAATTGCAGTCCACGGCACTTCCAGAATCGTATCCGCAGGTGCCAGTGGTACATGAATCATTCCTGTCCGATAAAAGCCGATCTGAATAAGCTTTAGCCATGCATTATTGTTAACGTCCTGAGGTGATTTGATGTGACAGGTATCAATCATCATCGAATCTCGGTTATAGAGCGCATTGTTGGTGGAATCTGAGAAGTAAAGGCGAAGACATGTAGTGTCAAGTTGTGGCGTTTGACACACACACACACGAGTATAGAAGCACAAAAGCGCGACTAACAGAACAATATACTTCATTTGCACAACTTCTTTAGACTAGCACTTATCGTATATAAGAACCCGCAGACCCCCTGAAGGTTACACAAAATCTTCGTAAAGTTATGAACAACTTTCTCACAACTTGGAAATCTGTTCAAATTGGACGATGGTCACTTATAAATACCTCTGAGTTGGAATCCATGTTACTTCCTGGGTTGGTAACGTATCTCCAATATCTCGTTGCGAGCAAATTATATATTTCCGGAATGCCATTCTCAATTCTCTCTAATAATTCCTGAACTTTCGGGAACTCCGTTTTATTCATGAAATTACAACGCAAAACAAAAACAAATTTTTTCGGCATGCACGTAAGAGAAGAAGCGAGAAATGGCGTGTTACTCGTCCTCGGCGCTCGTTACTGCGTAAATTTGCAGGAATGAAACGAATCGGCACCCCGCTAGACCCCAACTCTCTTCCCTACCAGTCCGCCCTCGATGCCAGCCAGAGCTCTCTGCGCAAGCTCGCGGCGCTCGCCGAAGAAACCAAGCTCGGCGGCGGCAAGAAGAATATCGAAAAACAGCACGAAAAAGGTAAGCTTACCGCCCGCGAGCGGATCGAGAAGCTGATCGATCCGGGCTCGGAGTTCGTCGAAGTCGGGCTTTTCGCGGCTCACGGGATGTACGAGGAAGAAGGCGGAGCCGTCAGTGCCGGAGTCGTGGTCGGCATTGGCCGGGTTAGCGGCCGCCTGACGGTGATCGTCGCCAACGACGCCACGGTCAAGGCCGGCGCCTGGTTTCCGATGACCGCGAAGAAGAACCTTCGCGCCCAGGAGATCTCGATCGAGAATCACCTGCCGATCATTTATCTGGTCGATAGCGCCGGAGTTTATCTGCCAATGCAGGACAAGATCTTCCCCGACAAAGAGCATTTCGGAAGGATATTTCGCAATAATGCAGTGATGTCGTCGAAAGGCATCGTACAGCTTGCAGCGATCATGGGACCGTGTGTTGCCGGCGGCGCGTATCTTCCGATCATGTCCGATGAAGCGTTGATCGTTGAAAAGACGGGACACGTCTTTTTGGCAGGAAGCGCGCTCGTCGAAGCAGCGATCGGCGAGAAGACGGATAACGAGGCGTTAGGCGGTGCGAGAGTTCACTCGGAAATTTCGGGTGTCACCGATTATAAGATGCCGAATGATGATGCCTGCCTTGCGGAGCTTCGCAGCATCATGAGCAAGTTGGGTCGCGGTACCCACGATCACTTCGATCGCATCGAGCCCGCCCAACCGCTCTATCCTGCCGACGATCTTTTGAGCGTCGTCCCGCAGGACCGCACGAAACCGTACGATATGTACGAGGTCATCGCACGGCTCGTCGATGGCTCGGAGATCGATGAATATAAAGCAGATTATGGTAAGACGATCATCACGGCCTATGCGAGGATCGATGGATGGTCGGTCGGGATCGTTGCAAATCAGCGGGCGGTCGTGAAGAATGCGAAAGGCGAGATGCAATTCGGCGGCGTGATCTATTCCGATAGCGCGGATAAAGCTGCTCGCTTTATTATGAACTGCAATCAGAAGCATATCCCGCTCGTCTTTTTGCAGGACGTGACCGGCTTTATGGTCGGTAGTCGAAGCGAGCATGGTGGTATCATCAAAGACGGTGCAAAGATGGTCAGCGCCGTTTCGAACTCGGTGGTGCCGAAGTTTACGTTTATTGTCGGCAACTCGAATGGCGCAGGCAACTATGCGATGTGTGGGAAGGCATACGATCCTCGGCTCATCTATTCGTGGCCGACGTCGCAGATATCGGTAATGGGTGGAGCGCAGGCATCGAAGACGCTGCTATCGATCAAGTTAGCGAGCATGAAGAAGACCGGCGGATCGATCTCGGACGAAGATCAGAAGAAGATGCTCGCCGAAATTCAGAAGCGATACGATGACCAGACCGGCCCTCTCTATGCAGCGTCGAGATTGTGGGTCGATGGCATCATCGATCCGCGTGAGACGAGAACGATCGTGTCGACCGGCATCGCCATGGCGGATCACGTGCCGGAGATATCGAAGTTCAATGTCGGAGTGATCCAGACCTAAGTATCACTTTTTGATCTTCGAGACATACTCGAGGGCAGCTTCCGCAAAGCCGCTCCATTTACTGGCGCTTGCCTCGGGCACCTGCACCCATTCCTTCATCGGGCGTCTACCGGCTGGATCGAAGAGCTTTGCGCCCGCGAGCGATATAGCCTTCTTATGGTCCTCGCCGGTGAGCTTAAAGACCATGGCATCCTGGTACAGTCCTGCAAATGCTTTTCCATTGATCTTCAGGGCCGGCATTCCGAACATGGCGCTCATCTGCACATCGTTATTGCTGGCGAGTTTTTGAGCGATCTCCTCATACGCTGCAGTCGCCGTAAGGCCCGAAGTCTTGCTTGTGCTTTTGGATGCCTTCGTTGATTTAACCTTGGACGCCTTCGTTGATTTAACCTTGGATGCCTTCGCTGATTTAACCATCAAAGAGAATTCTATCATTAAGGGAAATATTCTCCCACTAAACATTCCTCATCGGTAAGAATTCTTACGAGATTTGGCCCTAAAAATAGCCTATCTTTGCTATTTCAACAAAAAATCATCGATGGCATGGAACTGGTCTTATTGAGACTGAGTCTTAGTAAGTGATTCTTCAACACCAGTTCTTTATTCGTGCAGAATACTAACAACACTACATCGGAATCTCGCAGGTTAGGCCGTTTAGGCCTCTGGCTCGCCGTACTCGGCCCTGGTCTTATGGTCATGCTGGCCGATACCGACGCGGGCAGCATCATTACGGCTGCTCAATCAGGCGCGCAGTGGGGCTATACAATGATCCTTCCCCAACTGCTGCTCATTCCTATTCTCTATGTAGTCCAGGAGATCACCGTCCGGCTGGGACTGGTAACCGGTAAAGGCCATGGCGAGCTCATTCGAGAGCACTTTGGTATGGGATGGGCCATGCTTTCGGTCATCACACTTTTTATTGCTTGTGTTGGAGCGCTCGTAACGGAGTTCGCTGGTATCGCCGGTGTTGCTGAGATGTTTCATATACCACTCTGGGTGAGCGTCCCTACTGTTACAGGATTACTGGTCGCCGTAGGGCTCAGCGGGAGCTATAAGCGCGTCGAGAAGATCGGACTCGCCGTTGGCCTCCTCGAATTACTCTTCATCGTTGCCGCACTTATGGCAAAGCCGGACCTGTCGCAAATGGCGCATGGTATGGCTCGCATGCCATTCGGCGAAGGCAATTATCTCTTCCTGCTTGCTGCCAATGTCGGTGCCGTCATTATGCCGTGGATGGTCTTTTATCAACAAGGCGCCGTCATCGATAAACGTCTTGGCAGTCGAGATATGAAGCTCACGCGGTGGGATACGAAGATCGGTGCAGTAGTGACACAGCTAATTATGATCGCTGTTGTAATTGCAACGGCAGTCGGTATACATACGACACAGCCAAGTGCTACACTCAATGATGTGCAAGACGTCTCACGTGCACTCACACCGACGCTCGGCGCGACGACCGGTGTTATTCTCTTCGGACTTGGAATGGCCGGTGCCGGATTCCTCGCTGCGATCGTCGTTTCATTGGCCGGTGCGTGGGGATTAAGTGAAGCACTCGGATTTAAGCACAGCCTGAACCTTCCGTTCAAGAAAGCAAAAGGATTTTACAGCGCGTACACTCTTGCTCATCTGGGCGGAGCTGCGATCGTTCTTGCCGGCATTCCACTCGTAAGCTTGATGGTAAATGTGGAGGTGATGAATGCCGTATTGCTGCCGATAGTCCTTGGCTTCCTGATTCTCCTGGAGCGCAAAGCTCTTCCAAAAGAATATCGCATGACTGGCACTCGCAAACACATTGCGTGGTCCCTTACGGGTATTGTTATTCTCTTTGGCCTCTACACTGCCGGCTCAACGCTAATGGGTGCGTTGCAGTAATTTATGATCTGTAAGCCAGGACGGCAGGATCGGCGCGATAGTATAAAGCCCTCTCAGAACGAGAGGGCTTCTTTATTGCGGGTTGGATGGTGGCGCAAATCGGCTCTTAAAATCCTCTTTCCACTTTTCTTTATTGGCCCGCCATTCTTCCTTTGCCTGGCGACGCTCTTCCGGTGTCATTTGTTTCCAACGGTGCCACCATTCATGGCCTTCTTCTCCGCACATATAATGCTCTCTTACATAAGGCTCGTGCATCGCTTGTTTCAAACTCCATCCTCGTTTGCGCCAGGTCCATGGTGGTCCCCATTTTTTGAGGTGCCATAGAAAGGGGCGCGGGGCTCGAAACCCCGCAAGTAACCGTGTAAGAACAAGCAGTCCCACCGCCTGTAAATAGGTGAGCTCGGGTCCGTGAAAGAGATCTGGAATGAGGGCATTCCAGAGTAACTTCACAAAAAAGCCGAGCACGAACGCCGCGACTACGAAAAACATATACTACCTCGCTATCTTAATGCTGGATATTGCGCTATGCGCTGATCGTTCAGGACATGACCGAATACGTCCTATTCTTCATACAAAAATTGCAACCGTTTCCTAAGAGCGAGCACTGCATATCGCTTGCGCGCGAGCAATGTGTTGAGGTTCTCGCCGGTACGGTCCTGGATATCCTTGAATGACATGCCTTCCAGTTCGTGCATAATGAAGACGTCGCGCTGCTTATCGGGGAGGTCAGCTAAGGCATCCATAAATGCTTCCCAGATCTCGGCTTGTTCGAGGGTTGCTTCACCGTCGAATCTCGTACCAACAACCGAACGAGTGTGGTCATCGGTCAGACGTTCGGGCTTACGGCGACGGTACCAATCGATCACTCGATTTCGAGCAGCATGGTACAGCCAGGCACCCACATCCTCGATCGCCTCGGAAGCATCCACCGCCCGGACAAGCTGAAACAGCGTGTCCTGCACGATATCCTCCGCCAGATCGATATCCCGTACCTTGGAACGGACGAATTTGAGAATAGTCTCACGCCCCTCCTCGAGGAGCCTCGCCCCCCGGGCATTGGTCAGATCGTTCACGGTCAGTGCTGCGCTCATAGGATTCTGGGATTTAAGACGCATGAAGGCGATAATTATTGTTGCACCGGTTCCGAACGAGCCCTTCTACGGTCATTACAGGCCCCAGGTTGCATTCATTCCCAACCAAATATACCCAGCTTGGAACGCGAATGAAAATCCTCCGTAGACCGTTTCAAATCCGCTTTTTCCCTAACTCAACATTTACTATGCATAAATGCCTTTGCTGGCTTTGCATTTTAAGCGCAATTTTGGCTGTAGGTCTCATCACAGCCGGAAGTGCCAGTGCACAGCCTGCCCCGTATAAATCCAAAACGCTTGCGAATGGCCTCGACGTCATCGTCGTCGAGAACCATATGGTACCGCTCGCAACGGTCGAACTCGTTGCAAAGAATGGTGGCTTTACCGAACCACCAGAGTACAGCGGCCTCTCGCACCTCTATGAGCACATGTTCTTTAAGGCGAACGAGAAGTATCCCTCTCAGGAGAAATTTCTCCATGGTCTCGAAGACCTTGGTGGCTCGCTTGGCGTCAGCAATGCCGCTACGCACCAGGAGCATGTCAATTACTTTATCGTGATCCCGAAGAAGAATTTGGCGGGTGGGTTGGACTTCATGTCCGCCGCGATCCGCACCCCGCTCTTCGACACTGCGGAGCTTCGCAAGGAGCGCTACGTTGTGCTCGGCGAGTTCGATCGCAACGAAGCAGAGCCAACATTCAAACTTCGCTATGCGATGGATAGCGCCGTATGGTCACCTGAATTGTTTAGCCGTAAGGAGCAACTCGGTCTTCGTCCAACGATTCTCTCCGCGACACCAGAAATGATGCACACGATCCAGCATCGTTTCTATGTGCCGAACAACATGGCACTTATCGTTGCTGGCGATGTCGACCCGAACCAAGTGTTCGCAGAGGCGGAGAAGTACTTTGGACCAGCGATATGGCCCAAAGGACCCGCTCCATTTCCGACCTATAATCCTCCGCCATTCCCGCCGATCAAGAAACAGTTGGTCGTACGCGAAGCACCAAACCTTCCGTATACCTATATCGACTTTGAATGGCACGGACCGAGCCTCGGCAAAGATAATGCGGACACCTATGCGGCAGACGTCTTCAGCACGATCGTGAATGAGCCGAACAGCCGATTCCAAAAGGACCTGGTCGATAAGCGACTTGCCTACCAAGTACAAACCTCATACTACTCAGAAAAGAATGTGGGGCCGATCTCGATCGATGCATACGTGCCGATCCCTGCCACAAAGAAGGCTGTAAAAGCGATACAGAATGAGATCAGCCATTGGACCGATCCAGATTATTTCACTGACGAAGAACTCAATACTGCAAAGCGCATTCTCGAGGGCGATCGTATTTACGAGACAGAATCGGCTACCTCGTTTGCGACCAACTCGTTACCCTTATGGTGGGCTTCCGCCGGTCTCGATTACTTCAATCATTATCTCGATAATGTGAAGAAAGTAACTCGTGCCGATATCCAACGCTACCTCAATAAATGGATCGTGGGCAAAAATTACGTTCTTGGCGTCACAACGAATCAGACCGCACTCGATAAACTTCAACTCAAAGCGGAGGACTTGATCCAATGAAGAAATTAATTCTACTCCTTACCCTCGCGCTTGTTGGAGCTGGTGCCGCTCAAGCGCAAATCCCGAATGACGTAGAGGACTTTACCAGCCACGGTATTCACGTAATCCTTCGCTCGACAAAAGCGAATCAGGTAGTGAGCGCCATTCTTGGTTTCGAAGGCGGTTTAGCGTATGGCGAGACCGATAATGCTTCGGTAGCCGGTGGCACCGCTGGACTTATCGCAGAGAGCGGCAGCGATCGATATCCCAAAGAAGCTTACCGCGATTCACTCGCAACGCTTTCCACTTCGATCGCCGGCACAGGTAACATCTATCATATGACATTCACGCTTCGGACGATTCGTCCGAATTGGAATTCGGCCTGGGCTATTTTCAGCGACCTCCTTACACATCCGCATTACGATACACTCGAAGCCGAAAAATTACGTGAACAGTCGATCAAAGCGATCGAAGGCCGTCAGTCGGATCCCGAGAGTTACTCAGCGTTCCTCGCTGATAGTATCTGGAAGGGTTCTTCAAGGCTCAATCGTGTGCCGACCGTCGAAGAGGTCGAGAAGCTATCCGTTCCGGACTTACAGAATTACCGTAACGCTCAATTCCAGCGTTCACGTGCAGTGCTGGTTGTAGTCGGAAATGTTTCGAAGCAGGACCTCGAAGCAAAATTAGCCTCACTCGAATCACTTCCGCAAGGTAACTTCGGTTGGCCAAAAGTCGAGCATATTACGCCGGTAACGGATCAGTTTCTGTTCATCCCGAAGCCAGCCGATTTTCCGACGACGTACGTCAATATGCGTGCACCGTCGGCCAGCGTGCAGGATGAGGATTGGTGGGCCGAGCGTATTTTGTTCGAGGAAATGGATAAGCGCCTCTTCGACGAAGTTCGTACGAAGCGCAATCTTGCGTACGCTCCGGCCATTTACCCGACCGGCAATTACAGCAACTTCGCGGTCGATATTTCGCTCCAGTCCGTGCTTCCGGATTCTGCATCGAAGGTCGTCTTCAATGAGTTGCGCAAGATACAGAGCACTCCGATTCCGGAGGATCAGCTTCGTCGCGATAAAGAAGGGCGTATCACGACCTATTACTATGTCGTGCAGGAAAATCTTCGTCAGGCTCAGGCACTCTATACCGATCAGGTGGAAGCCGGCGATTGGCGTCTCTTTTTCCGAATCGTACCCGAGACAGAAAAAGTCACTTCGGCACAGGTCCAGAATGTTGCCAATAAATATTTGCATCATTTAGGCTTTGTGCTAATGGGACCCGAAGGCAAAGTGACCAGGGATGTATATCACTTTGAATGATCTTGTTTGAACGAGATTTCAAATTTCAAGGCCTGATTCTTTGAATCAGGCCTTTTTCTTTTTCTCCCACTTTTCTACACCTTGGCATTCCGATTGTTGAATATAAAAGCGCCCCAGTCTTGATCGGAATCAGAGGAGAAAATATGCGCGACCCTATTGCAGAAGATATTTTACACGAAGTATCCAAGAAAATGTATGCGTACGAACGTAAACCCAATACACCCATCGTCCCTGCGGCACGGCGCTATCCGCATTCCCTTAAACGTGTAGAACTGGAATATAGCCGCCAGCCTTGGGCTCAGCGCCAGGCTCATTACAATACGTGGCGTGCTTCTTAAATAAAGAGCCACCCACGAAAGCGACTTGCCTTAAAAAAAGACAACGGGGATGGTCGCTTTCATGAGCGGCTACTTTGTCTACTGCTGCGTTTGTCTCTCTTGGCGTCCTACTAATCTTGTGCGTAATATGCAGCTCGTGCGGTATTAAGCCGCAGTGTATAGCTCCGGTGCTCACCGGGATGCATCTCTTCTAAGAACCGGCCGGTCGAAATTCTTGCCGATCCTGCAACGAGACGGTGCCGCACCAGTTGAGGCTCCTGCGCGATCGACTCATTCAAAAACATGAGATAGCGACTAATGAGCTCGCGCTCTTCGCTAATGGCCTGAGCGATCTCTTTTGCTAACTCATCTTGCAGGAATGAGGCATGACGGGTTTTCTCTTTTGCGCGCGCGATCACGCGTTGGGCGATTTGTGTAGGGGTCATCAGTGTGTTCGATTAATGGAAGGGATACCAACACCGAGTTATTTCGGGGCAAAGCGAATCCATTAAGCGCCATGCGCTCATGAATAGGATCGTGCCAAAGAATGGTAACGGGCATTGGCAAACTATGTTGAGCATCGTGACCTCAGACGGATTTGGGCAAATGTCTGTAGCCACGGTATACTGCTTATCGCAAGCAATTACAATATAACATTTTTTTTGATGAATGCAAGAGCTTTACAATTAAAAATAGCTGAGCAGAAAGATACATCTCACTGGCTTTTACAATTGTTCTTCGGTCGCCTCTTGTAAGGGTTGCCGTACGATCAGTCCCGTTCGAAGATCGCTGCTATTCCTTGTCCGACACCAATACACATCGTCGCAACCCCGCGCTTTAAGCCTTTTCGACGCATTTCATAAAGAAGGGCGCCGACAAGACGGCCACCACTTGCACCGAGCGGATGACCGATCGCAATAGCTCCTCCATTCGGATTAACCTTCGAAGTGTCCAATCCTAACTCACGAATAACAGCTAGACTCTGGGAAGCGAACGCTTCATTAAGTTCGAAGAGATCGATATCTTTAACGTCGAGCTTTGCTTGTGCGAGCGCCTTTCGAGTTGCATATATAGGCCCGACACCCATACAACGTGGAGAGAGTCCTTCGACCCCGCTCGAAACGTATCGACCAAGCGGCTCGATACCAAGCTTCTTTACAACTCTTTCGCTCGCAACGACCACAGCACTAGCCCCATCATTCAAGCTACTGGAGTTACCAGCCGTCACCGAACCGCCTTTGCGAAAGGCGGACTTAAGCTGCGCTAACTTTTCGAGTGTGGTATCGGCACGCGGTTGTTCGTCCTGAGTTACAACTGAGGTGCCCTTGCGCGTCACAATTTCTACTTTTACGAGTTCTTCGTTATAGTCACCACGTTCTTGTGCGGCAACAGCACGCTTGTGCGATTCCAACGCAAACGCGTCCTGGTCTTCCCGAGCGATCTTCCACTGCTCGGCAACATTCTCTGCTGTCTCTCCCATCGACTCGAGGGGAAACATGGCCTCCAACTTCGCATTGGGATAGCGCCATCCAAGTGCTGTGTCATACGCGGGAATATTACCGAAGACCGCACTGCCTGATACATTCTTAGGGAGAGAATACGGCGCACGTGTCATGCTTTCTACTCCGCCTGCAACAATAATATCCGCTTCACCAAGCTTGATCGCGCGGGCCGCCTGAATAATAGCATCCATCGACGAGCCACAGAGCCGATTAAGCGTTACAGCAGGTACGCGCTCCGGGAATCCTGCGAGTAGAGCGCCCATTCGAGCCACATTACGATTATCTTCACCCGCCTGATTGGCGCACCCGAACATGACGTCATCGATCTCATTCGTATCGATACCGGCTCGCGAGGCCGCCTCTTTCATTACGAGCGCTGCCATATCGTCGGGACGAAGGTCCTTCAATGCGCCACCATATTTACCGAACGGGGTACGACAAGCAGAAATAATATAGGCTTCGGTCATCTTTTCTGGTCCTAAAAGCTGAGTAGTGCGGGCGAATAACGGAGAAATGAGAGGAGGAATTTCATCCAATAAAAAACGGGGCTGCGATTCTGCCGCCCCGTTATGTGTGATCTACACTTTTTTGACTGATTTTTAAGATGCCGTCTGCATCCGATCCGTCGATGTAGCGTGTTGCTTACCAGCGCTTACCGCCGCCACGGTTTCCACCGCCGCGATAGCCGCCACCGCCGCCGCCACGCTGCTCCATCGGACGAGCTTCATTTACCGTAAGTGTACGGCCATCAAGCTCTGCCTCGTGGAGTTCTGCGATCGCCTTTTTGGCTGCGGCATGGTCTGGCATTTCAACAAAGCCAAATCCCTTGCTACGGCCGGTATCGCGATCGGTGATGATCTTCGCGCTGGCGATCTCGCCATAGCTTGAAAACATCTGATTTAATTGAGCGTCGTTCGTCTGGTACGGAAGTCCGCCCACATAGATTTTTAACATAAGAAACTAAGAAATAAAACGAAAAAAATGCTTTTGGGATGACGGCTCTTAGGAAAGGATCGAATAAAGCAAACCGTGAGAGCGGGACGCTCATGTGGCTGGGCGCCACTGGCGTAAGGCTATTACGAATGATGCAAAATACGCAATCTTAGAAACGAAAACCGAAAGCGTGTCAGTAAACCGTAAATGAAAGCCATTGCGGCCACCACCTACAAAAGCACTAACATCGGTTTTATGGATACGTTCGATAATTATGCGTTATCGTTCTATTCTGAGTATGAACTCATCGTTAAGCAAACACTGCAGTTGTGTCTAAAACGATGAGAATTCGGCCTCAATCAAGGAATTTCAACCCTGATTCTGCATAGCGGCGAAGTAATGTCGCCACCCGATAACGCTCCGGACCATATTCTTTTGCAAGGGCATCGAGCACCGCAACAATCGCGTCTGCGCCGATCTCATCGCACCACGCCAAGGGGCCCTTCGGATAATTCGTACCGAGTTTCATTGCCGTATCAATATCTGCCGCCGTAGCAACGGATTCCTGCACAGCAAAGGTGGCTTCATTTACAATCATCGCGAGCGTTCGAGGAAATACACCTCCGATCGTATCTTTGATCTCTTCCCCGCTCTTATCTAAAGCGTCGAGCAATTGGCTAAAGGGTGCTGAAGCTTTCGATATGCCGAACGGCAACGAGTACTCCACCGTTTTTTGACGGTCGATATAATTAGGGAACACAGAAAGTCCAACCACCTCGGCAGCATTGTCGAGAGCGGCCCGCACACTCGTTGCCGAAACGGTCAGCGTGTTTGTAACGATCGGCGCCTTTTCAACGAGCGCTTGTAATGCCGCGATCTTAGCATAGGGGCTGAGGAACGCGGCATCAACGATAACATCTGGCTTCGAATCCACTAACTCGATACCGGGAGCGGATCGAAGAAGATTCGCGAAGGAATCCCGGTACTTGGTATCGGCAAGAAGAAGAACTTTCAAGCTCGTCTATCCTTCCAGTTTCGCTGCAAGTACTGCCTTCGTTTGCACCTCACGATAGGCACTCAATTTATCGCGAAGGTCAGGATTGGATGTAGCAAGGATCGCGACCGCGAGCAATGCGGCGTTCTTTGCACCGGCCTTACCGATAGCGAGCGTTCCTACTGGAATTCCGCCTGGCATTTGTACCGTCGAAAGCAACGAGTCCATTCCTTTTAACGACTGCGATTCGATCGGCACACCGAGAACGGGAAGGAGCGTCTGGGCTGCGAGAACACCCGCTAAATGGGCAGCGCCGCCAGCGGCTCCGATAATTACTTTAAGCCCACGGCCTTCTGCCCCCGAGGCATATTCAGTAACTGCGGCCGGTGCCCGATGTGCCGAAAGCACACGGTATTCATGTTCCACACCGAACTCCTCTAAAATTTTGTGGGCCTCTTTCATGGTGTCCCAATCAGAAGCGCTTCCCATAATGATTCCGACTGCTGGTCCTGGCATAGATTATTTTGGTCGAGTCCTCGTTTTAGTTAGTGACAAGCAAGTAAATAAGCGACGAATTAACAGCCTGCAGTAAATGCTGGTTCAGGCAACATTATTCGAGACACCATGAAAAAAGTAGCAGTAATTCTTTCCGGCTCCGGCTATTTAGATGGCAGTGAGATTCGGGAGGCAGTCGGTGTACTATGGGCCCTCAGTCCTCACAATGTGGAGGTGGAGTGTTTTGCACCGGATATTAAGCAGTCGGACGTTGTGCACCATATTACCGGTCAGCCGGTCAAGGAGGAGCGGAATGTATTGGTCGAATCTGCGCGAATTGCTCGCGGCAAAATTCGCCCGCTCTCCGAATTAGATCCAGGCGATTTCGATGCGCTTGTTATGCCTGGCGGATTTGGCGCTGCTAAGAATCTTTCGACGTTCGCTTTTCAAGGCTCCGGCGGCACCGTATTGCCGGAGGTCGCTCATGCGATCAAATCGATGTTAGATGCTGGTAAACCTGTAGGTGCGGCGTGTATAGCGCCAGCGGTTGTTGCCGTCGCCGCAAAAGGGAATGCTCTCGAGCTAACGGTTGGCGCACAAGGCGAAGAGGCGCAAGAAATTGAAAAGCTCGGCCACAAACATGTTGTGACCAAACCTCATGAGGTCCACATCGACCGAAATAACAATGTCGTTACTACGCCTGCTTATATGTACGACGACGCCCCTCTCCACGAGATCTTCGAAGGCATTCGAAAAATGGTGGATGAGGTGATAAAGATGACGAATGCTTCGGTGGCCGCTTAATTAGGTATAAGCAGCAATACCGGTAATATCTTCTCCAAGCACCAGGGTGTGAATATCATGCGTGCCTTCATAGGTGCGCACCGATTCCAGGTTCATCATGTGCCGCATGATCGGGTACTCGCCAAGAATGCCATTCGCTCCATGGACATCCCGGGCAATGCGCGCGATCTGAAGTGCCATATCGACATTGTTGCGCTTTGCCATCGAGACCTGTTGCGGCCTCATCTTTCCTTCATTCTTGAGAGTGCCAAGGCGATATACAAGTAATTGAGCTTTGGTGATCTCGGTCAGCATTTCTGCTAACTTAGCCTGTACTAACTGAAAGCCACCGATCGGCTTATCAAATTGAATGCGGCTTTTGGCATAATCGACCGAGCTTTCGTAGCACGCCATCGCAGCTCCTATAGCGCCCCAAGCGATGCCGTAGCGTGCTTGCGTGAGGCAGCTAAGTGGTCCCTTAAGCCCCGCAACGCCCGGCAACATATTCTCTTCCGGCAATTCCACATCCTGAAAGACCAACTCGCTTGTCACGCTTGCACGGAGTGAATACTTACCCTTCATCTCCGGAGCCGTAAATCCCTTCATTCCCCGTTCGACCAAAAATCCACGAATGCTTTTTGAAGAATCGCTATCAACCTTCGCCCAAACGACCGCAACATCCGCGATGGTACCATTGGTGATCCACATCTTCGCACCGTTCAGGATGTAGCCATTACTCGTCTTTTTTGCATTCGTGATCATTCCACCCGGATTGGATCCGAAATCCGGCTCGGTGAGCCCAAAGCAGCCGATCGCCCCACCGGAGGCAAGACGAGGCAGCCACTTCATACGTTGCTCCTCCGTACCATAAGTAAAGATCGGATACATAACGAGAGAGCTTTGCACGCTTGCGAACGAACGAACAGCCGAGTCCCCTCGCTCCAGCTCCTGCATGATGAGGCCATACGCAATATTATCGAGACCGGCACAACCGTATTGTTCGGGAAGGGTTGGCCCGAGAAGCCCGAGTGAGCCGATCTTTGGTACCAGCTCGCGCGGGAACGTCATCGCCTGATTGTGTTCCTCGATGATCGGCAAAACTTCCGATTCCACAAAATTGCGGACGGTGTCACGGATCATGTGTTGCTCTTCAGTGAGCAGCGATTCCAGATCGTAATAATCAACCAGCATGTATCAGCCCCGACAAGATATTAAATGCAAAGAGGGTATTCATACGAATACCCTCATGCAAATATACCCACTTCTGGAGGCGCCCTCCTATCTCAAAGCCCTGTCCGTTGCCCTTTGAGTCCGAGAGGAGAAGTGGGAGTTGCTTCAGCCCAACCTATTTATTCCTCCATAATCCTACTTTTGTTGGATCGACATCAACCGGTTTTCGACCATCCCATCGCCCGGCCGTTCGATATGTGAGAAGATCAGTCCCTTACCACGAGCGAACCACTGCGTGCCAGTCGTACCACTACCACCGGTGTATTGCACCATGATCACATCACTATATGACTGTCCTTCCACCTGAGCGGACACACCATACTGTAGCACATTTGCAGTGACCGTCTCGCCTTTAGATTGGAACGTCCAGTTGGCACCTTTGCTAAGCGGTGATTGAAGATCGACCCAATGATCATTATACATACCGGAGAATTCGATACCGAGATCGATCGCCTGCTTGTCGTTCAGCGAATAATACCACATGGTCGGAGTACCAAAATTATTGTAGCTCCACATGCAACCGTACACTGGCGTTCCGTTCACGTTATCCTCCTGGCCTTTCATATCCATCGTAAGCTGGCCATTACCTGGATGGTAGGCAGAACCCACAGAAGAAACCGCATACTGATATTCCATTCTCGGCGCTGCAAGCTGGATATAATATTGCCTTACGTCCGGCTCGGGCGGAGGGCTATTCTGTGGTGCAGTATCGACCGAACAGCTCGAAAGCGCCGCCATGGAGAGTAAGCTCACCAAGATCGCATATCGTTTAACTGTTATCTTTCCGCTCATAATTGTCTTCCTCTCTCCTTTTCCAGTGACGGATACAGTGCACATACCGGCGCTCGTACTAAAACTTGTACGTCAATCCATATTCGATTCGGCCATCCAGAGTTTTGTAGATCGGTCCGTTATCGTAGATGATCGCCGCATCAGACGTTTGAATATCACGCTGATGAAGATTCGTAAGCACCATCGAGAAACCTCCCAGTAAATGATCGCCGAATGGTACTTCGAAACCAACTTCGCCGGTAATTAACATACCGAGCGAATAGATACCATAGCCAGCGCCTGCCGTTACGAAGAATAATCCTTCCACTGGCTCGCGATGGCGATAAAGAATTTCACCCGAAAGACCACTTTGACTACCGAGGCTAACTTCCGTAAACCCGGCACCGCTCGTTTGCTGCAATCCCTGGAATGAACCCTCGGTGAAACGAAGGCCAACCTGATTCTTCGAATCCAGATTATAGGCAGCCCTCAACGATACGGTCGCAAATGGATTTAACTGCGGTACATTGGACGGTCGGCTAAACCCAGAAGTGATCGGTGTGGCGATGCTAAGCTCGAATTTAGAATTACCATCATTGAGAGCAATATCCTGCTGCGAACGAAGCGACGCGAGCGTTGAACCGGTGCGCGGCAATTCTACTCGGCCCACTTCTTTCGCTCTTGGTACCAATTGAATGGTGCTCGCAGTAGAGTTCTGCTCCGCATTTTGAGCCGCCACAGGAGTGACTGGTGCAGCAATTCGCGGAACAGAGTTTCTAACGACCCATGAACGATGCGGAGCAACGCCACTTGTTACAATATTTTGTATCGAAGGTACTGACATAGTGGTGGTGGCTACACTGTTTGCTGACGCTGGATTTACTGACGCGGCAACAGGAGCCACGTGCAGTTGTTTTATATCGCCTGCATTATTAGTGTGGTATTCCATACCGCCGATGAATGCCACGAGAAGAATAGCGATAGCGGCAGCGGTCATCGAGAGTCGACGAGTACTCCAGAACCCGACGGGCACTGCATCACGCTCTGCCTCTTGAAGAGACTCGATATGGGCAAAAAGATCTTCTTCAAGCTCTGGAGGAACCGAAACATTACGTGCAGCACGATACGATATATTGCGAAGCGTCACATGCTTCTCAAAGATATCTCGGATTTCCGGACTGACAGAGACTCGATGCAAAAGTTCTGCACTTTCGCTGTCCGTTAATCGACCATCCATATAGGCGATGATCGTATCTTCTATTTGAAATTCCTTCATCGTGCAAACACCTCCTCATGGGACGATTCATCGTCTCTCATGCTCTTTCCTATGTCATCCATCGAAATCGGTCTCTCAATGCTTTCAAATTCGTCATACTCTTCGCGGCTCTCTTCGATCGCGTTCAGAGGATCGGTAAGGCGGCTTTTACGACCCGAACGACTCGCCTCATATTTGTAATATGGTGCGAGCAGCATTCTCAGTTGCTTTTTCGCTCGGGTGATACGCACCTTGACATTCATCTCAGTCGTATTTGTTATCCGGGCGATCTCATCATAATCGTATCCTTCGAACTCGCGAAGCAAAAAGGCTTCACGATAGATCGGCGCCAATTTTTCCAGCGAAACTCGAAGCATGTCATCCGCGATCATGTGCTGGACCGGTTGTGCCGGTTGTTCCAAAGTCTTTCCGATCGAGTCAAAATCTTCCGCCCCGCTTATGGATACGAATTCGGGTGTGAACTTCGAACTGCGCAATAAATTAAGGCAAACGGATCGCGTGATCATGAGCACCCAGCTTTTAAGGGCCTTCGGGTCCCGAAGTTGATCGCGCCGAGTATAAACCCTGCTAAAGACCTCCTGAAACGCATCTTCTGCCAACGCCTGATCGCTCATATAATAGATGCAATAGCTCAAAACCCGCTGGCGAAATCGTGTATAGACGAACTTAAAGCCAGCCATATCACCTCGGGTGAAGGCCTGGATCAGCGTCAGTTCACGCTCGCTTAACTCTGCTTCTTTTACTCTGGACATCCGATGACTAACTGGCGACATTGCTTAGGACACAATCTGAAGGAGTGTAGTTACAACGGACTTATGCATTAACCTTGTCACAGGGACAAAATTGCTTAAAGAATCGTAGTTTAAAGACACGAAAAAAGCCGCATCACTTGCGGCTTTTCTTCAAACTGGTGCGTTCTAAGCTTTAATGCCCATAGGGAGCTGTTGCTGCTGACCCGGTAAGCATTGACTTATAACGAGCATAATTTCCCACGTTAAGCTGCGCGGCCGTTGGATTACCGATCCCCGAACTCTTGATATCACTATTAATCGCATCAATACGCTGCTGATCGACCGGATGAGTAAGGAATAACTGCTGGAAAGCCCCCGGCTGATTTGGCTGGGCTGCGAGCGATTTTTGAAGGAAGAGATTTACACCTCCCGGCCACCAGGGGCGGCCCGGCAACTGATTCAAATCGTCGAAGGAACCCTGGTCTGCTTCTCGTTCATCATCGCGGCTGAATTTAAGCACGGTAAGTTGCGAGCCGAGTGCGCCGACGATCTGTGCAATGAGCCCAGGATTGTTACCCAGCGCTAAAGCAGTGATCATCTGAAGGCCATACGCTTGTGTTAAATTGCGAGTAGCATGGCGATGATCCGCATGGGTGGTCTCATGCGCGAGCACACCCGCAAGTGCCGACTCGTCATTGATAAAATTGAGAAGGCCCGTATAAACATAGATACCACCTGCCGGTATCGTAAACGCATTGATCGTCTTCGGATCGTTGATGATCTGTACGCGATAATGGAAATCCTTATTTTGTACGTTCGGCGATGAGACAATACGATCTTCGATCGATTGTAAGTATGCCGTCAGCGTCGGATTATTTAAGATCGGATAATGAGCCGGATCCGCAGCGATCTGTTGCGCCATTTGCTGACCAAGCTGCACGTCGTCGGATTTCGAGAAAAGATTAAAACCGCTCGATGCACAACTAATGGCTATCGTTGTGACCAGCGTCATAAGCGCACCGAGCATTACATGCTGTTTGTACTTGCTAAAGTAAGCCTTAAACTTCATATTCAATTTCTCCTTACCACCCTCTCTGTTCACGAATTGCCTTCGAGAATGTTCCACAAACCAAAGTGTCCGGGATACTCGATGCCTTCGAGGACCAATCCATGCGGCGGTGCGATGTATTTCGCTCGGCGTACTTCCTGCGGCTCGTGAAGCAACCGCTCGAATTCGTCCTCCGAAAGAACATTTTGCCCAACTTGCACCATCGCTCCGACCAGCGCACGTACCATTCCGCGGACAAATCGGTTGGCCCGTATCGTGAGGGCAAGGACTGTGCCATAGAAATCCCATCGCGCTTCCGTTACGATACAGCGATAATGTTTCACATCCGATGTACGCTTGCTGAAACTCGTGAAGTCGTATTCACCGATGAGCTTTTGAGCACTACGGACGAGCTTATCGCGATCGACATTCTGCCGTAATGCCCACATATAGCGCCTATCCAGCGCAGTACGTTCGGTCTTTATCGTGTATCGATATTGGCGCGCTACAGCGCTATGACGTGCATGAAAATCATCCGCCACGTGCCGAATATCACGAATTACAATATCTTCGGGTGTCGTAGCATTGACCGCAATAGTAAGCTTTGGAATGGTGATCGAAATATCCTTGGGGAAATCGATATGTGCGACCATTCCCCGAGCATGAACGCCAGCATCCGTTCGACCAGCGCCGTGAACTGTGATCTCTCGAGAAAAAAGCTGCAGGAACGAGCGCTCGATCTCTGCCTGGACCGAGCGGCCGCGAGCTGTTTCTGCTAAGCCCTGCGTCTGCCAACCGGCAAAGTCGGTCCCATCATATTCGATCAGAAGAGCGAATTTCGACAAAGCTAATTATGAAGTATGAACGGTGAATATAGCGTACTTCATAAACGGAGAGATGAAGTGCCTTAGCTCACCAGGCTCGCCATCAACGCTTTTTCTTTCTCGCTCAAACCAGCTACATCTTCCACCTTTTCGCGTTCACGAATAAGGCGATACTCCGTACCATCCACAAGAACTTCGGCCGCTCGCGGACGAAGGTTATAATTCGAGGCAAGAGTATAGCCATACGCACCGGCACACAATACCGCGATCGCATCACCACGTTTAAGAGGCGGCATTTCGCGCGATTGTGCCAGGAAGTCGCTCGTCTCGCAGATCGGACCAACGATATCCACCCGTTGCGTCGAACCTTGATGTAACTCCAGTGGCGCCACTTGATGATAGGCTTCGTATAAGCACGGCCGAATAAGCTCGGTCATACCGGTATCGGTGATGACAAATTTCTTCAAGCTATTCGACTTCGTATAAAGCACGCTTGCAAGCAAAGCACACGCATTAGCGATAATGGCACGGCCCGGCTCGAAAATAATTTTAAGTCCTGTTTGATCGAGGATCGGGAGTACAGCACCTACAAATTCACTGAGGGATGGCACGTATTCGCCTTCCTCTCCTAATTCATCCTTTGGCAATAGAGGATGCTTGACCACATTCCTGTAGTGAATTCCCTGTCCACCACCAAAATTAAGATGCTCCAGTACAATACCCGATTTAACTCGTAGTGAGTTGACAAATTTTACAGTCGAGCGGGCAGCTTTGATGAAGGGATCGAGTGAAGTAATTTGCGAGCCGATATGTACGTGAATACCGACCACCTCGAGTGCAGGATGCTTCGACGCATAAATGAATGCTTCACGAGCATTCTCCATATCGATACCAAACTTATTCTCCTTCATGCCCGTGGAGATATAAGGATGGCTCTTCGCATCGACATCGGGATTGACGCGGATCGACACCTTGGCGCGAACGCCGAGTCTCTCCGCAATATTATTAATAACGGTTAGCTCTTCCAGGCTCTCGACATTGAAAGCATGTATATTCGCCTTCAGCGCAAGTTCGATCTCACGATCTGTTTTGCCGGTACCATCAAAAGTAATTTTATCCGGTGAAAATCCCGCGGCCAGTGCTGCCAACAATTCGCCGGCACTGACAACGTCTGCTCCAGAGCCTTCTTCTGCAAGAATTCGAAGTATCTCGATGTTCGAATTCGCCTTTACCGCATAACTAACGTAATGCTCCTTGCCCGATGCTTTCAGCGTTGCATCGAACGCGTGCAGGTTTTCGATGATTTGCCGCTTGGAATAGACATAGAGGGGTGTCGAGAACTCACGAGCGAGTTCTGAAAGTGGCACATCTTCGCAGAGCAGTTGTGGCTCTGCATCATTCGAATACCGAAATGCTTGTTGGTCTAATACGTCAGTCATAGAACGTGCCGCACAGGCTCTCGCGTGTGCTTTAATAGTAAGAAACAGGCAACATAAAAGCGCCGAGGCTCACCGTTTACACAATTTCCGTAAATGGTAAGTATGGTTGAAGCACCTCTGGAATTCGGATTGTTCCATCGGGCTGCTGAAAGGTTTCTAAGAAAGCGACCATAAGCCGCGATGTTGCGAGCCCTGAACCATTCAGTGTATGTACCAACTCTGGTTTAGCTTTCGGCTCTCTGCGAAAACGAATATTTGCTCGGCGGGCTTGAAAGTCTTCGAAATTGGAGCAACTTGAGGCCTCCAACCATTTGCCTTCGACCGGCGACCACACTTCGAGATCGTACGTCTTTGCACTGGAAAAGCTGGTATCGCCCGCACATAGTAATAATCGGCGATATGGTATTCCAATAAGCTCGAGAATGCGCTCCGCATCCGCGGTTAATTTTTCGTGCTCGTCGTACGAGGTTTCCGGCAATGTAAATTTTACCAGCTCTACTTTATTGAATTCGTGGACTCGTAAAAAACCACGCGTGTCCTTGCCATAGGAGCCCGCTTCACGACGAAAGCAGGCACTAAAGCCGCAATGAAGTACCGGTAGGGTCTCCGCCTTCATGACCTCATCACGATAGAGATTTGTGATCGGCACTTCTGCCGTTGGAATCGCATAGAGCTGATCTTCCGGCATAAAATACACCTGATCGCCGAACTTTGGAAGATTGCCCGTACCACGTAGCGATTCCGCATTCACAAAGAATGGGGGCAGTACTTCCGTATATCCATGCGAGCGTGTATGGATATCGAGCATGAAGTTGATAAAGGCACGCTCGAGTTGTGCTCCTCGGCCGGTATAGACCGGAAATCCGGCCGCAGTGATCTTTGCTCCGCGCTTAAAATCGAATAGACCGTGCTTTTCGGCAAGCGCAAGGTGATCGAGTCCTTCACGTTTTTCGAAGGCATTACTCACTCCTGCAGGTGACCAGCGTTTTACTTCCACATTCGCTGAAGCATCTTCACCAGCCGGCACACTGGAATGTGGAACATTGGGAATAGAGTCAAGAATAAGACCAAGCGCGAGTTCTTTCTCTCGAAGCTGATCGTCGAAGCGAGCGATCTCATCACCAACGGCCTTCATCTCAGCTATCCGATCCTCCGCGGATTCTTTTGCTTTCTTAAGCCGGGCAATCTCTTCAGAGACTGTGTTGCGCCGATTCTTAAGAACTTCAACTTCCTGAATGATCGCCCGCCGTTCACGATCGAGTTCTAAGGCCTGGTCGACGAGGTCATCCGTGTGCTTTGCCTTAATGGCGGCACGTACTACATCCGGATTTTCGCGTATAAGCTTAATATCTAACATCTCTAAAAGTATCGAGGGATGAGTAACGAGTAATAAGGATCAAAAGATGCGAATTACTGGTGAGAGCAACAATTGAACCTTTTGAACCGCTCGCTATTCGTACACAAACAAATCTTCTTTGCCTAAAAGCTCACGCATGGAGCGCTCCATAACACGGAGGCCATCGTCCACTTTTGAGAATCGAACGCCAAGATCCGTTTGTGCTTTGAGCGAAACAAGTCCGTTCCGTGTCGGACGATCTGCTCGCCATTTGCCGCTTTGCTTCAGTTCGGCGATCGTCGTTGGAATAATGAGCGAGGTTGGCAACCCAAATGTTTCTGCAATTCGATGGGCGAACTCAAAACGGGTGATCATTTCCGGGCCCCCAGCATGATACAGCCCAGCGCGCTTTCGCTCTGTTGCTCGGACAATAGCAAGCGCGAGATCATCTACCAGCGTTGGGGAGGAGAGCAGATCGGTCGCAGCGTATACCGGCTGACCACTCTCGAGCGACTGAGCCACCGAAAGTGCATAGTTCGCTTTTGCTCGTTCTGCAGCACCATACACGAGACACGTGCGGAATATCGCATATTCCAGGCCGGAGGTTTTGAGCACATTTTCGCTCGCAAGCTTCGTGCGACCATAATAATTTATAGGGTGTGGAGTGTCGGTTTCCGTATAGGGTGCACGTGCACCATCAAAGACAAGGTCGGACGAAACATGGACCAATCGCGCATCTACCTTTCGTGATGCTTCCGTAAGATGCTCGAGCGCCGATACATTCGTGCGCCATGCCATTTCACGGTTAACTTCTGCATCATCCACGCGTACGAACGCCGCACAGTTGACGATCACATCCGGCTTGGTCGAGCCAATAACGTCCTTGACCGAAGAACGCTGCGTAATGTCCATGGTGTGATACGCACGGACACGAGGCTCATCCGAGATCCCTACAAACAGAGATCTATTCTCTTTTCCCGTAAGGATAAGATCGCACTTGGAATCTTCCAGAAACGTCTGCACGACATGCTGCCCCAGAAAGCCGTGGCAACCTGTAATGAGTACCGTTTCCCGAGATTTACTATGTAAGATCAATGGATCGTATCTATAAGATACAAGCGAGGCCTTATCCGGGCCTCGCTTGTTCAACCACAGATTTTGTTGCTTCGTTACCGCTCGATCGCAATGCGCGCCGCGCCGACCTCACCATTGGAGCCGGTAATACGAAGGAAATAAATGCCACCCGCAAGGTCAGCCGTTGGAATTTCTACGGAGTGTTCGCCAAATGAAATAGTACCCAACGGCTGCGATCGTACTTCCCGACCCGTTACATCGAATATTTTCGCTTCAGCCACCGTGGAGTGATCCAGTTCAAATGTGACATCGACATGATCGCGTGCCGGATTTGGCCACACGTCAAACGTCAGGCTGTTAGCATTCGGAGCTACGCCTTCGTGACTAACCGGGCCATCGGTTAGCGCGATCTTTACGAGCTTTGCCGAAGCAGCACCACTTAAGATCGTGGTCCACGCCGTATTACCTGCGCCACGAGGATCGAATTCCATACCTCGAATATTTGCGACCTCCGAACCACCCTGCCGAATAGCCAATGAGTTCTTTATCTCACCGCTTGCCGGATCGACAAAGAAGATATAGCTGCCGTTCAAACTCGAACTGGCAAGCGAACCCTGGAAATCGGTATAGGCAAGAAGGAATTGGTCGAGCTTCGGATCGTAGGTCAGTCCGCGCGGGCCATAAATTGCCTCCGGCGAGCCGGTGAGCGTGATCGGATTATAATCGCCGAACGTAAGGTCTAACATCGCTGCACGAGAGATCAGATCGATATCACCCGCATTCGATCCTTGTCCCATGCGGTCGATCACGAGGAGCGTGTCACCCTTCGGCAAAATACCAGTGCCGTATTCTGCGGGCGATTGCGTTGAACGAATAATGGTGCCGTCGGTCGCAATTTCATAGACCCAGGACGACCATGTATTCGCAGAAGCGCCGTTTATTACTTGATGGACGAATAAGTGTTTTGTGCGGGGATCGTACTTAATACCCGTCAAGCCAGCCTGATTTGCGGTATTAATTGCGACGGTAACCGAACCGAGGATCGTCCCATTATCCGGATCGATCTTATATAGCTTGTTATCGCTCGCATTGAAATCCGTGCCCCACAAAACATTGTCATCCTTATCGTATCCGATATCATAGAGATAAAACGGAATTTCACCGATGGTCGCGAGTTGATCGCCCGCGCGCTGTTGCACGATCGTGAAGAGCGGCGAAATAAGAGTATGCGTACCATCGCTGATGCGCACCTGTGCGTTCTCGGAGACCTGATACGTTACGTTTGCGATCTTATAGGACGACGAAGAAAGATTGGAAGCGATATTCTGCCAGGTCTTACCGCCATCGAGCGTAAGATCGACAGTTACTGATTCTCCAAAGCCTCGCCATTGAATACTTGCTGTATCACCGATCGTCCATACCGTGCGTTGCGACGGAATTATGATACCGGTAACATCGCCCACGAGCGGCACTTCCCAAATAGATCGGCCATGCGTACCCGCACGCAAAACCCGATTCGTTTTTTGAATATCGAGAAAATCGACCGCGACATTAGGAAATCCCTGACCATACGGCATCCACTGTGCGCCGCCATTGGGCGAGAAGAACACACCAATGTCAGTACCTATATATAGAATAGAAGAATTCGTTGGATCCATCACCAACGAGTTCACAGGAATATCCGGCAGTGTCGAACTGATATTCGTCCAGTGCGCTCCATTATCGGTCGTCTTAAACACATGTCCGGCACCGAAGCCAGAAAGTGTCGCGTAGAAGGTGGTCTTTACCGTTGGATCGAACTTCACACAGGTGACCCACCGGCCCGGAAGGCCAGCCGATACATTCGTCCAGCTAAGTCCGTTGTTCGATGTCACGTACACCCGACCACCACTCGAACCCGTCAGCAGGGTTACTTTATCGCCGAAGTAATCGATCGACTGGATCGAGGTACCACTATCCGGCGCAAGCCAGGTATTTCGGCGAGTCCAAGTCGCCCCTTGATTTGAAGAAATATATAAATGATCGAGGCCGAAGTAAAGAATGTTATTCTTGCCATCCAGCACAAGTGGATTCAACCAACTGACATAATCTTTTCCGCTTGGATTGATACCGCTTGCAATCTGAGTCGTTGAGCCGTTTTCCCATTTGAGCGGCATTTGCTCCGTGATGGTATAATAGACTCGAGATGGCTTATTAGGATCGACGACGGTATAGCCACCATCACCACCCTGGAATTGCGTCCAGTCACTCGACGAAGAGCCGAAGACAAGTCCATTATCCTGTAACCCACCGTAGGTCACATCGGACTGTGACTGGTCGATACCAATACCATAAAATTCAGATACGGGAATCGGGAATGGAATGCCGCCATCGATGACATCGCCGCCATTCCCTGAATGCCACACACCGCCGTCATTTCCGAAATAAACTTCTTTATGATTCGATGGTGCGAACGCGACATCATGCTGATCGGGATGAAGCCCTTGGTAGGGAGTCCAGGACTGACCACCGTCGTGAGTACTCCATACATAGATTCCGCCTAAGATCATGTGATTAAAGTCGGAAGGATCGACACGAATATACATGTCATAGGTACCCTGAGGCGGAATGGATGGCGCTTCATAAAATGGGCCTTGGCTGGGATCTCCATTTTCGAACTGTGTTGCAATGTCAGACCAGTTATCACCGCCATCATTGGAGACCTGGATTCCCTCGAGGTCATCCTGACCGTTGCCGCCTTTTTGGCTGGTTACACTAAGTGCTACTACATTTTGCCAATTCGTCGGATCGACATCCACCGATATGCGGGCCATATCTGTAAAGGAAGGAATATTCAGAAGCCTCCACGTATCCCCGCCGTCCGTCGAACGATAAACGCCTTTACCAACGATACCCGCATAAAGAACTGCTACATCACCGTTCATCGAAAGAGCCAGATCGGATACGGATGTATTGGGTGGAAGACTATCGGCAAGCCATTGCCAGGTCAATCCACCATCTTTCGATCGTAACACTCCGCCGCCGGAGCGGCCCGCTGAAGCATAGACCAAATTCGAATGCTTCGGATTTACTATGATGCGCGAATAAGAGGCGACATTCGTCGGGCCGACGTTCGTCCATGTTTTACCACCGTCGCTCGAACGAAGAAGACCGTAACCAGTATAAGAATCACTCACAGGAAATTCACCGGTACCGGCGAATACGATATTGGTATTGTTGGGGTCGATCGCGAGCGAACCCATTGCGATGGACTGCTGATTATCAGTAAGAGGTACCCAATCACTACCAGCATCGGTGGTCTTCCAAACTCCGCCACCTGCTGCGCCGGCATAGACGATCGCCGGATTTTTCGGATCGATCGCGACCGATTCAATACGGCCGCCAATATTACTCGGACCTATGAGCTTCCACTGCGGCTGATCCGCTTGTGGCATCATACCTTTTCCCGTTTGGCGCAACGCATCGGACTCAATCCATGCCTTCTGTAACGCATTTTGGGGAATGTATCCAAGACCAAATTTTCTTTGGCCCCAAAACCACGTTTCGGCATCACGAATACCGGCATCCGCTTCGCGCGCCTCTTTAGAAGGACGCTGTAACTGCGCTGAATGCGATTCATCTGCTTTGGTAAGCCATTGGGCTTGCACATTTATGCCGAAAGCGAGCACAATTGAAATAGCGAGAACGAGAATAAACTGTCGTGTCGTAACCATAGGTCGAGTATCGAAAAAGGTGCTGATATCCTTGGGGGGACGATCAGGCGCCGAACATGGACAACGATAAATTAATCTATCGACTTAAGAAAGGCGGGGCACACTTCAAAAGTTCTGTTCGAGGCTTCGTATTCATGAGACGTTCCTCAATGGAAGTTATTCCGACAATTTCCTGTTATCTTCGCCTAAAATTGGCAAAATCTGTGTACTCTATTGGAATAGTTGGTGCGACGGGAGCCGTCGGCCAGGAGATACTGAATGTTTTGGACCGTCGTAATTTTCCGGTCGGTAACCTCCGCTTGTTTGCAAGTCAAAACTCGGCTGGCAAACTTGTCACTTTTCGGGGAAAAGAGTACACGATCGAAGCTGTCGCTCCCGATTCCTTCACCGATATCGACTTCGCACTCTTTAGCGCCGGCAGCGGCATTAGCAAGGATTGGCGAAGCCACGTCGTCTCGGCTGGTGCCGTGATGATCGACAATTCGAGCGCTTTCCGTATGGATACCGATGTGCCGCTCGTCATTCCGGAGATCAATCCGGATGACCTGAAGAATCATCACGGTGTCATCGCGGTACCGAATTGCTCGACCATCATTATGCTGATGGCAGTCGCTCCGCTTTCACAATTTGGAAAGATCAAGCGTATCGTTGTTTCGACGTATCAGGCGGTAAGCGGCGCCGGAGCAAAAGCGATGCGCGAGTTGGAAGATCAGGCAGCCCAATACATGCGCGGCGAGAAAGCTCAGCCCAGTGTTTTGCCCCATCCCATCGCATTCAATCTTTTCTGCCACAATTCCTCCGTCAATGAAGAGGGATACAATGGCGAAGAATGGAAGATGATCCACGAGACGAAAAAGATCTTGCACGACAACGACATTGCGGTTACGGCGACATGCGTTCGGGTACCGGTCTTTCGCGCTCATTCGGAAGCGATCAATATTGAGTTTGAAAAAGGTCGCCCGCCACTTGATGAGGTTTGCACTGCTCTTTCGAGCTTCCCCGGTGTCCAGCTAATGGACGACCGCGAGAGCAATCACTTCCCGATGCCGAACGAGGCGACCGGTGGATTCGATGTGCTCGTCGGACATATTCGCAATGATGTAAGCAATCCGAACGCGATCGATCTTTTCGCCAGCGGCGACCAACTCCTCAAAGGTGCGGCCCTCGATGCCGTACAGATCGCCGAAAGCATGATCGAGCAAGGACTTGTTCGAAGCAAGAGTGCTCAGGGCGTTGGATATAGCGTGTAGGTTACAGGCTTGTGGCTTCTGACTTCGGACATTCGCACTAACGGCGAAGCATCTCTCTACTGGCATCTACCTCCGGTGCTGCAACCTCACTCGTGTCATGCGTTCGCGCATGCCGCCAGCCTTGAGGAAATCTTGCTCCAGACGTCGCACGTGGCGGTCGAGTAAATAATTCGCTTGGTGGATGAGGCAGAGCGCGACGTTAGCAACAACGTCCTCGGGCTTCGTTTCTCAGATATGCTGATAGATCGAATAGCACTCCTTGCGGTCGTGCGGAAGCTTCCGTACATAGAGAGCCTCCTTCGAATTCTTGTCCCACAATTTGGCTTGCCGGACACGCAAGAAGTCTTCGTAATCGGCCAGAAGTTCTTCGAGACTCGCGCGCGCTACGTTCGTCAGCTTGATCTCCATTTCCTTGCTGGTCGCGGAAGCCTTTGCACCCTCGATAATATTTTGTTTTCCGGAACGTGCCGCCTGCACCATCTGGTCAATGGTGCGGTCACCTCGGCGAAGGAAGCGCTTGCAAAAATGGTAGGTCAGATCATAAATGATCTCTGCCTTATGGTAGGCGTATAAATCGCGGTAACCGTGAGGGTCGAGAAAACCGGGAGAGTCAGCCATGGGAGGTCCAATGATAGATTCAAGAGAATCCACTGAAACGTTGGAATCAATACAATCTATAGATTCCGTTAATTCTCTACTTTGACAGAGTGCCTTCTAATATTCGTTCTCTGGTGACTGGAAGCCACCATCCATTGTTACAGCATCCCTTCGGGATCAACACTGCATGGAAGTACAGGAAGATGTCATAGGGCTTGTTACGCCGCACACCGCGAAATATCACGCGATGTCTGCGCGCGTCGATAAGCGAAACTTCCGGCTCGGCGTCACCAATGGGGTACTCTACGGGCTCGGGACCTATTTCATATCCCGCGCAACCGTTATCCCCAGCTTTTTTTCGCATCTCACACATTCGAGCGCGCTCATCGGGTTTGTTTCGCAGTTCGAGTCGATCGGATGGTATCTGCCGCAGTTTATCGTCGCATCGTTCGTCGTGCATATGCCACGTAAGCTGCCACTCTATCGCATCGGCTGGTGGATTCGCGGCTCGGCGCTCTTTGCACTCGCTATCGTTACGCTGCTCGCACCTCGTCCGGCAATTTTACTGCCTGCCGCGATCTTGCTTTATGCACTATTCTCCACTGGTGCCGGCGTAAGCGGAGTCGTATTTCTCGATCTCGTCGCGAAGACGATCCCGGAGCGGCGTCGTGGCCGCTTCTTCGGTCTGCGACTTTCCATCGGTTCATTGCTTTCTATATCGATAGGCGCCGGTGCTATTTCGCTACTCTTGGGCCACTCTCACTTCCCCGTCAATTTCGGTTATGTCTTTCTCATCGGTGCCATCATTGTAACGATCGGACTTGGTTTTATGGCGGTCATGCGCGAGCCGCGAACGCACGATGTTCCGGACGAGCGAACGCTGATCGAACATTTCAAGGAAGGATGGAAAGTCTATAAGACTGATAAGCGGTTTGCGCAATACCTCAACGCACGCCTGTTCATGGGTACCTGGGTCATGGGTGTGCCATTCCTGGTGTTGTTTGCACACGATAAATTAGGCTTTCAAACGCGCGATCTCGGCATCTTCATCGCTGCCGATTGCCTTGGCACCGTCATCGGCAATTTCATCTGGGAGCGACTGACCGATCGCCGAAGCGCCAAAGCGTGCCTCGAATGGGCAGCCATCGTTGCGGCGGTCTTACCGATCGTTGTTCTACTCTATCTATGGCTGCCCCTTCCACGGATCCTCTTTGCATCGGTGTTCGCGCTCGCAGCAGCCTTCGATGCCGGCACCTCCATTGGCGGCATGACGTACCTCATCGAGATCAGCCCGCCTCACGACCGTGCAACTCACATGGGGCTTTTCAACTCGATGATGGCCTTTCCGTTAGTGCTCACGGCCATCGCCGGAGCGTTGCTGGATTTTGCGGGTTTTGCCCCTCTTTATGCAATCGTTCTTATCATCGCCATTTTCTCCTTTTTCGCAATGCGGCGGCTGGAAGAACGACCTCGCTTCTGAGCCCTAAGTAACCGAATGTTTCGCTTCCGGCGGCTGTTTCCCGCCCTCCATGATAGGTACTCTCTCGCGGGTATTACAGACCCTGCTCCCATTCGTGTATGCGGCACTTGTCCTATACTTCGCCCGGACATTTTTCCGCACCGTAAACCAGGAGCAGCGGCTTAAATATGCGGTCCCGGCCGCATATGTTGTGTTATTACTGCACGCGGTCTATATCGGCACGTATACCGCGACAAATCAGCATGACCTCGTCGCCACCATCTACGAGCTGTTTTCGCTCATAGCCTTTACCCTCCTCGCGGTTTATGTATTTGCAGAGCTTCGGGCATCCCACGAAACCTCCGGTACCGGCTTTTTCGTGACAGCCGTTTGCTTCCTTTTGCAATTGGTGTCTTCTATTACAGTGAGCGGCGAGACGATTCCCGAGACAAAAGCGATACTTCGAGATCCGGTTTTCAATGCCCACGTTACAACGTCGGTATTCGGCTATGCGGCGTTAATGCTTGCCGCTATTTATGGAAGTTTATACTTACTACTCTTTCGAGCCATTCGCCGCAACGAGTTCGGTGCGATATTCGAGCACATTCCGAGCCTCGAGCGCCTCGAACGATATGGCCTGCGTTCTACGGCCTTTGGCTTCGTATTCCTGACCATATCCATTGCTTTGGGCGGAATGCTTATCAAGCATGTGAACCCGGATGCGAGCGCCCTGCAGTTCATTCTCGATCCTAAGGTCCTTACCACCATGCTGGTGTGGCTCGTGTTTGGCGTTACGCTGCTCGTTCGCAGGATCGTTCACTTGGAGGGCCGACGACTCGTCCTCTTTTGGATGTCGGGCTTTGCACTCACCGTCGTTTCGATGACCATTGTCAACTGGATCGGCACTGCCTTCCATAGTTTCTTATAAATAGAAGGACGGAGCAGTGCCAGAGCGATTCGTTGCCATCAGTATTTCGCATCACCGCGCACCAGTAGAGGTACGCGAGCGCGTGCAGCTCTCCGAGCAGGAAATGCACGCACTGCTGCGAGAACTTCGCGAGCAATCGCTCGAAGAAGCACTGATCGTCTCTACCTGCAATCGCACGGAGTTATACGGTATCCCTTCTAACGCTGGATCAACTTCAGACGATCTCGTCGAGCGAATACTCATTACCAAGAGACTCGGAACGTCCGATGGTGTATCGAAAGAATCCTATAAGTCCTACTTCGAAAATTTACACTCGAGAGATGCGATCCGTCATCTCTTTGCTGTCATCGCCGGTATTGATTCACAGATCATCGGCGACCAACAGATATTCTCGCAGGTAAAAGATGCTTTCCGTGTCAGCTCGGAAGCAGAAGCGGCCGGCGGATTTTTGAATAAGCTGTCGCAGGCGGCTTTCCGCGTTGCAAAGCGTGTAAAGACAGAGACGACACTTAACGAAGGCGCTTCGACGATCTCCTACGCTGCTGTCGAATTCGCTCGCAAGATCTACGATGATCTTCGTTCGCGAACGATCCTCATTGTCGGCGCCGGTGAAACAGGTGAGTTAGCCGCCAAGCATCTGGTCGAACGCAATGCCGGCCAGATCATTGTTGCGAACCGAAGCCATGCTAATGCGGAGGCAATGATCGAGCGGATTCGCCCCGCAGACGGCACCGGAGCGTTTACTGCGATCGGCCTCGAACAACTGGATGACGCATTGCCCGCTGCAGACATCATTATTAGTGCGACCTCGGCACCGGACTACGTGATTACGGCTCCGGCCATGAAGGCGGCGTTATCGGCTCGCGCCTCGTCGTCTCCGGTGGTAATGATCGATATTGCGGTCCCGCGGGATATTGACCCAGCGGTGGGCAAGCTTTCGAATGTCTTCCTAAAAGATATTGACGACCTTCGTTCGATACTCGATCGCAATGCGGAGCGGCGCAAAAAGGAAATTCCGAAAGTGGAAGCAATCATCGAGGAAGAGGTCAACAAATTTCTCGAATCACTTTCCCAGTTGGAGGTCGGACCGACCATTAAAGAATTGCGTGAAAAATTCGAGCGCGTTCGCGCCGAAGAATTGCAGCGCAATCGCTCGAAGCTCGACGATCACTCGTTCGCCGTCATCGACGATATGACACGGCGTATGATGAACCGCTTATTGCATGGGCCAACCGTTTCGCTAAAAGAAACAAATGGCGAAGCGAACGACCGCCTCCTGCGCATTGAATTAGTACGCAAGCTTTTTGCACTCGATAAGGAATCGCCGGAACAACACGATTAGATCAGACACACAGCAATGAAGATTACGATTGGCTCGCGAGGCAGCGAACTGGCATTATGGCAGGCACATCACGTCCGCGATCTCCTTACGCAGCATCATCCCGGCATCGAGGTACGCATCGAGATCATTCACACGACTGGCGACAAGATACTCGATACATCGCTATCGATCATCGGAGGCAAAGGCGTATTCACGAAGGAGATCGAGAGTGCGCTGTTAGCGAACGAAGTTGACATCGCCGTTCATAGCTTGAAGGATCTTCCAACGATACTACCGGAGGGTCTCATGCTCGGCGCCGTTCCGGAGCGCGCCAATGTAGAAGACGCTTTCCTTTCAAAGGACAAGAACGTCCGGCTAATGGATTTGCCAGACGGAGCTACCATCGCCACTGGCAGCTTACGACGCAAGGCGCAGCTTCTAAGTAAGCGTCCCGATTTCAATATCGTAGATATTCGCGGTAACGTACCGACTCGCATTCGCAAAATGCTCGAATCAAATTGGGACGGAATGGTGCTCGCCAGCGCCGGTTTGGAACGCCTTGGACTTACGGAGCATCTGGCCCACAAAATTTCTACGGAATGGGTCTTACCGGCGGTCGGGCAAGGTGCGCTTGGCATCGAATGCCGCACCGGAGACGAGAAGACGCTCGAAATTCTCGCTCCACTCAATCATCAGCTGACGTTGTTCGCTGTTCGTGCGGAGCGTGCGCTGCTTGCTTCCTTAGGCGGTGGCTGCCAGGTCCCCATCGGAGCACACGGTGTGATCGCTCAGGATGAGCTTGAGCTTTCCGCCTGCGTCGCCGCGCTCGATGGCCGCACGGTTATTCGTGGTGTCCATACCGGATCGACGGAAGATCCAGAAGCCATTGGTAAAGAATTGGCTTCTACCTTGCTTGCCAGTGGCGGCAAAGAAATATTGGACGAAGTATTTCGTCTGGAGTCGCAAGACGCAAACGTTAGCGCACATCCCGAAGCGTAAATTCCGAGAATGGCGAAGGTATTACTCACTCGACCGCGTATGCGCTCGTCCGAACAGGACGAGCTGCACCGGCTGCTGCTGGAAGCCGGCGTTACGATCGAAGAGTTACCGATGATCGCGTTCGAATGGCCTCCGGAGCTGAATGAGCTTGATAATGCTCTTAAACGTGCATCCGAGGATGAGTTCGATGCGATCATTCTTTCCAGTCCAACGGCTGTAATTTTTTTTGAAGATCGGGCGAAAGAGTTAGGTTATTGGGACGCGCTGAAATTGAACGTGCGATTTGGCGCCGTTGGTAAAGCAACCGCTACGGAGTTAGAATCGCTTGGAATTGCATCTGCTTTCCCTATTCCGATGCGAGGCGGTAGCCACGAACTTATTGCATTGCTCGGTTCGCAAGGGTTGGCTGGCAAACGCATTCTGTTGCTTCAATCGCAGATCGGACTCGAAACTTTGGAATACGCACTCACCGAAATGGGAGCCTTGCCGGAACGCGTAACGCTTTATCATACGACGGGCCCCACGCTTGGCGATGCAGCACGTCTTCTTCGGCTAATGGAAAGCGGCACAAGACCAGACGTCATCGCTTTTTTCTCGCCATCTTCCGTTCAGTATTTTATTCAGTCGCTTGCAGAAATGGCAAGTGGAATGTTGCGCGATCTTCCGGCACTCGCAACGATCGGTGAAACCACCGCTAAGGCGGTCGAGGAAGCATTGCATCGCCGGCCCGAGATCGTCGCCCGCAAAGCCGATCAAGCCAGTCTGGCGCAGGACATCATCCTATACTTAGGACTTCGAGACCAAAAAAATTAAGGGCTCCGAAACAAGAAAAAATTAATGTCAACCAAACTTCAAAACGACCTTCTCCTTCGTGCAGCGCGCCTTGAGCCTATCGAGCGGGCACCCGTGTGGTTCATGCGTCAGGCTGGGCGCTATTTGCCGGAATACCGTGCGGTTCGCGCCAAGCACTCCTTCCTCGAAATGGTACGCACGCCTGAACTGGCGGCTGAGGTCACGATCCAGCCGGTGGACCTCGTCGGCGTGGATGCCGCTATTATTTTCTCCGACATTCTCGTCGTCCCGGAAGCCATGGGTATGCACCTGGTCGTCGAGGAAGGCAAAGGTGGTCCAAGATTTCCAGAACCGATACGGCTTTATAAGCAGATCAAAGAGCTGAACGCCGGCGACCCGCGCAAGCAATTGAGCTATGTCACAGACGCCATTAAGCTTACGAAAGAGCGACTCAATGGTCGCGTGCCGCTCATCGGATTTTCCGGCGCCCCGTGGACGCTCTTTGCCTATATGGTAGAAGGTCAGGGCTCCAAGGATTTCCACATCGCAAAGCAAATGCTCTTCACACGCAATGAAGATGCTCACTTGCTGCTGCGTAAGTTATCGGATGTTGTCGCCCAATACCTCATCGCACAGATCGAAGCTGGCGCTGACATCGTGCAAATATTCGATACGTGGGCCGGTGTCCTGGCACCCGACGATTTCAAAGAATTTTCACTCGAGTATATTGCTGAGATCGTTCGCCTGGTAAAAGAGCATACCCAAAATCGCGCACCTATTATTGTGTTCTGCAAAGGGGCCAATCATTCCTTAGGCGAACTTGCCGCCACCGGCTGCGATGTCGTGGGCCTCGATTGGACCATCGACATTGCGGAAGCCAAGGCGCTCATTGGCAATGATGTTGCATTGCAGGGCAATATGGACCCCGCAGTTCTTTATACGACCGAATCGGTGATCGCTGAAAAGGTAAATACGATCGCTGAACGTATGGAAGAGCCTCGCGGGCATATCTTTAATTTGGGCCATGGTATTACACCGGAGGTCGATCCGGCAAATGCGCGTGCGTTCGTGCGTGCAGCGAAAACGGCCTACGATAAAGTTCGTGCACCAAGATCGGTATGAGTTTAGACACCCCAGTTCAATATTCTCTTCGAACTCGCGCCGAAGAATTTTTTCGAAAACTACAGAATGAGATCACTTCCACATTGGAAGTGCTCGATGGCGGCGAGAAGTTTTTTCAGGAAACATGGCAACGGCCTGGCGGAGGTGGCGGGCGAACACGCGTGATGTCCGAGGGATCGATCTTCGAAAAAGCGGGCGTCAATTTTTCGGCGGTCCACGGCGAAGCACCCGAATCCATGGCGGGTTCGGATACAGCAGTCTCCTTCTTTGCAACCGGTGTTTCGCTGGTGCTGCATCCGCGTTCACCTAAGATACCAACAGTCCACGCGAATTTTCGGTATTTCGAGCAATCGAATAATCAGGCATGGTTCGGCGGCGGCATGGACCTTACACCCTATTACCTCGATGAGGAGGATGCCTTCCACTTCCACTCCACGATAAAAACTGCGTGCGATAAGCATGACATCAGCTATTATCCTCGCTTTAAAAAGTGGTGCGACGAATATTTCTTCATCAAGCACCGTGGTGAATCGCGCGGAATAGGCGGCATCTTTTTCGACAACCTTTCCGCCGATCATCTCCGCGAGCGCGAGAAGATCTTCGATTTTGTACAGGATGTCGGACAGTCGTTCTTACCGGCCTACGTGCCTATTGTCGAAAAACACCGGGACGAGAGATATACGGAAGAGGAAAAGCACTGGCAGCTTCTCCGGCGTGGGCGTTACGTTGAATTCAACCTCGTATACGATCGCGGCACCCGCTTTGGCCTCGAGACGAACGGCCGTATCGAAAGTATTTTGATGAGTTTACCCACGGTGGCTCGGTGGGAATACAATGTTACTCCAGCCGCAGGTTCACCCGAAGCACGCCTGGAAGCAGTATTGAAGAATCCGAGAGAGTGGGTTTAATAATATCGGAACCGCTAATGGCCGGTCTCAGTTTTGAACCCGCCGAAAAAGGGGCAAGCTAAAGCATGCCCCACATTGCGGGAGTGGCGAAATTGGCAGACGCACTACTTTGAGGTGGTAGCGCCGCGAGGCGTGGGGGTTCAAGTCCCCCCTCCCGCACGAAAAATTATGAAGTATGAATTATGAAAGTAATTTATACTTCATTTTTGGTTTAAACCGGTCGAACCCGTTTCTTGGGTACGGAGAGCGTCTTCCACTCTTCTCCCTTTCGATGCTTTCCGATATAGACGATCTGCCCAACATGCATCGAAAAATGGCTATGCGCTCGGAGCAGCGCTTCCATCACCGTATGGGATTGGCCCCGAATAAAGATCTCCTTTTGAAGATCCGATTCCTGTAACGGACGCACCGCCGCGAGGACACAATCCCAACCTTCCTGCCACATCCGGTTTAAGTCAGCGAGGGTAAGCGATTGCTCAACAAACTCTGCGTCGCGGTCGCGGGTCGGCTTTTCACCGTCAGTCGTAAGAAAGTCGGTGAAGCGAGAGATCATGTTGCCGTGCAGGTGCTGCACGATCACAGCGATTGAATTCGATTCCGAGTCAGGCGCCCAATGGACGTCTGCATCGGTGAGTTGTGCAAGGGTCTTCTCTCCTTGGGAGCGAAGCTGTTCGAAAATGGAAGATACTATCGACAAAAAAGAAGCGCTCATAACTGTATTATATCCGATAAATCGTCCGCGTAATCCCCTTCAATCCGCGTAATCCAGGTTCTAGTACCCTGCTTGCGACATTCCGCTTCGCAGTTTCTCCAAATAGGTAGGATGCACTTCCCCGTAATAGGATGAGCTCGGTTCGAGCACCAGCGTGCCGAACGTCGTCGGATTGCCCTCCTCATATCGGCTCGTGGCCTGCACCGTCACTTCGTTCGGGCGCGTTGGATCATCGACGTCATACACGAGCGCTGTAAAGCCGAGCGTCGCCGCATCTGTTATGCTGGCAGTCGATTGAAGCTCCGACGTTTCCTCATTCGTATTTCGAAAAGCAATGGGCGTCTCGTATGATTTTGCTGGGTTCGATTCAAAGCCGAGAAACGTATACGGGATACGCAGCATGAGTTTATAGCCGGTCACAATACCGTTACTGGTATCGAATGCCATCTGCGCCATTACATGATTCAGGCCGTCCTGCTGGATCAGTGTGAGCGGTTGCTTCGTACTATACGTGATCTGTGTAACTTTCCCGGGATGCGCTGGCAAGGCAAACGTAATATTCGAAACGCACGAATCGAGAACGGTGCGAAAGGTTGGGAAACCACCCTGCTTCGATAGTAAGCGCCGATCGCGGTTCAGGCGATCACCGGTGTACTTGGTATCGAACCAGAGGGATACTCGATCGTCAGCATTGACATTCGGCTGGCCGCCAACAATATAATCATCGCGCACGCGAATGGCTATATAGATATTATCGTCGTTATAGGCCGCCTGCATACCACGGATCGAAAGATCGGTGGCATCGCGTCGAAGACCGCGGCCAGTGATAATATAATCGGAGCTTGTATCAACAAGCAAATGCCCATAACCGGGATAGATCTCCCTCAAACGGCCGTAAGCCGGCAATGTATAGAACGAGGCCGATTCGAGTGCTTCCCCTGATGAACCTGTAAAGTACGATTCTCTCGTATGAAGATTTTCATAATTACGATAGACTTCATGCCCAAGCGAGCGAGTTTTCGTACCAGCGGTCAGATCTTCCTTCTCGGTTTCGAATCGGTCGACCAGCGTTACATCGCCCGATTCGATAGAATATCCATCCTGCGTCCAGTGCTGCTCTCCGTTCTTCTGAGTGATCGTCACGACCGATCCGTCGATCGTTAGTCCAACTTCAATAGGAGATTCCACGAATGGCACCTCGCGCTCGAACCGGTTAGCGAGCGTTTTTCCGTGTACGTTCTCAAATAAATAAACTCGGACCTTATTCCGGGCACGCCCCGCATCATATAGTGAGAGCGCGAGATCGGGCAGTGAGTCATTGGAAAAATCGCCAATAGCGAGCCCCCATACCCGTTCATTCTCGTAATCCGGTATCAGGTTTTTTAGCTCAGCGGCAAGGGCCGAACTGTGCAATTCGTTCGAAATGCGCGGAAGAAGACTATCGATCGTAGTGCCTTGCGCAATTGCGTGAATTGGCAAAGCAGCGGCAAGCAAGAAAAAGGTTAGAAAGGCGAAAGCTCTTATGACTATGGGTCGCAGAACGACGGACCTTACGACGTGTGTTCTCATGTCTGCAAAAATACGGAACGGTCGAATCACTTTACTGCTTCCGAATAACTCATTCTCCATCACACATATTCCACATTGTGGCCTATCCGTTTTCCGAAATCGAGCTGAAGTGGCAAGAATACTGGCGAACGCACGAGACGTTTCGCGTTGAGACCGGCTCTTCCAAACCAAAATATTATGTAATGGACATGTTCGCCTACCCATCGGGCGAAGGCCTGCACATGGGCCACGTTCATTACGCCGCCGCGGATATCATGATGCGCATGAAGCGCATGCAGGGTTTTAATGCGCTCCATCCGACCGGCTGGGATGCGTTCGGATTGCCTGCCGAGCAGTACGCCGTCCGACATAAATTGCACCCGCGTATAACGACGGAGAAGAATATCGCCAATTTCCGCCGCCAACTGGAAGCACTTGGTTTTGGCTACGATTGGAGCCGCGAGATCAATACCACCGATCCCAACTACTTCAAGTGGACCCAGTGGATCTTCCTCAAATTCTTCGATTCGTACTACGATACTAAAGAGAATCGTGCAAAGCCGATCGCCGATCTCATTTCACTGATCGAAAAGAATGGCACGCACTCGCTTCCGTGCAATGTGCACGGTCGCGACGTTCGTCATTACACGGCCGAAGAGTGGAAGGCTGCGACCAACAAGCAACGATCTGATTTCCTTGGCGCTTGCCGCCTTGCTTATCTCTCCGATGCGCCGGTAAACTGGTGCCCGGAGTTGGGTACGGTTCTCGCCAATGAAGAGGTACCGGAGCAAGAAGAGAAAGGCTTTACCGTTGTTCGGCGCAATATGCGTCAGTGGATGCTGCGAATCACCGCCTATGCCGAACGGCTGCTTCAGGATCTCGATGGCCTCGATTGGCGCGAGAGTACGCTGGAGATGCAGCGCAATTGGATCGGACGAAGCGAGGGGGCAGAGATCGACTTTGAGATCGCAGGTGCCGGCGACATCATTCGTGTTTTCACCACGCGTCCCGACACCCTCTTTGGCGCGACCTATATGGTCCTGGCGCCGGAGCATCCGCTGGTCGATAAAATAACTACCTCTTCGCAACGCGCGAAAGTCGATGAGTATTTGGAGGCGGTCAAGCGTAAAAGCGATCTGGAGCGCGCCGACCTTTCCCGCGAAAAAACCGGGGTATTTACCGGAGCATATGCAAAAAATCCGGCCAACGGCGAGCGCATTCCGATCTGGATCGCAGACTATGTACTAATGTCCTATGGCACCGGCGCAATCATGTCAGTGCCGGGCCACGACGAGCGAGATTTTGAATTTGCGGAAGCATTTGGCCTCCCAATAGTCCGCGTTGTCCAGGCACCGGGCGTGGATGGCAGCGAACCGCTTGCAAAGCCCTTCACTGATGAAGGTATTGCCGTTAACTCCGGCTTCCTGAACGGTCTCGCGACAGCACAGGCCAAAACAACAATGATCTCCTGGCTCGAGGAGCAAAAGCTGGGCAATCGATCGATCAAGTATAAACTACGCGATTGGCTCTTTTCCCGCCAGCGCTATTGGGGCGAGCCGTTCCCTATCGTTTTCGCAAATGATGGCGACGGAGAATACCCGAAAGCGCTTGGGGAAGAAAGGCTGCCCGTAATGCTTCCGGAAGTAGAGAGCTATCAACCATCCGGTACCGGCGAATCCCCACTGGCAACGATCACGGAATGGGTCAACACGACCGATCCGGAAACCGGCAAACCGGCTCGTCGCGAAACGAACACGATGCCGCAATGGGCGGGATCATCGTGGTACTACCTGCGGTATCTCGATCCAAAGAACGATAGCGAGCCGGTTTCAAAGACCGCTGAGAATTATTGGATGCCAGTCGATCTCTATATCGGCGGCACGGAGCATGCCGTAACGCACTTACTCTATTCGCGCTTCTGGCATAAGGTGCTCTACGATTATGGCATCGTCTCGACAAAGGAGCCATTCAGGAAGATGTACCATCAGGGCATCGTACTTGGTGAGAACGGCGTCAAGATGTCGAAATCGCTTGGCAATGTTGTCAATCCGGACGAATTCCTTTCGAAGTATGGGGCCGATTCGCTGCGCACCTATTACATGTTCCTGGGACCTTTCGAGGCGATGAAGCCGTGGGATTCGCAGGGTATTATGGGCGTGCACCGTTTCCTCAATCGTATTTGGCGCTTGGCTGTCCGGGAGGATGGAGTGACCGATCTTTCACGGCTGACGGCAAATGCGCCCTCCCGAAATCTGGAGCGGGCGTTGCATCAAACGATCCAAAAGGTCGGCGAAGATGTAAGCGCACTGCAATTCAACACGGCCGTAAGCGCTCTCATGATCCTTCTGAACAAAATGGAGGATGAAGAAGGTGGTGTGCCACGCACAGCATTCGAGACACTCATCAAACTGATCGCACCATTTGCACCACACATTGCAGAAGAACTGTGGCAGCGGCTCGGCAATAACGATTCGCTCTTTAATAGCGAGTGGCCTAACTACGATGAATCGAAGACCGTTGAAGATGCCGTCGTGCTCGTGCTTCAAGTGAATGGCAAAGTTCGCGACAAGCTCGAAGTACCTCGCGGACTGTCGCGCGAAGCGCTCGAAGCATTCGCGCGCGATAGTGCCAACGTCAAAAAGCATATCGACGGCAAAGAGATACGAAAGGTCATCGTCGTACCTGATAAGCTGGTCAATGTAGTAGTTGGATAATTTCACCCTTCACCAAACCCATTACTCACTGTGAAACTGTGTGTACTCTTAGGCGGACCAAGTGCCGAGCGTGAGATCTCTCTTCTTTCGGGACATGGTATGGCTCAGGCGCTCGCAAACCGTGGACACGATGTAACATTGCTCGATCCAGCGACAGGACGCGTGATGCGGTTACAGGAGTTTACCTCGAACCCACCAAGCGTAGAGCCACCCACCGCAGTCGAGCTTGGCAAGATCTCTATGGGCACTCGCATGCTCGATAGTTTAACATCCGCCGCCGTGCAGGAAGCCGATGTTATTGTGCTCGGGCTTCATGGTGTACCGGGTGAGGATGGCCTTGTACAATCGGTACTCGAGTTACTCGGCAAGCCATATACCGGGTCTGATTCCAGGACCAGCGCTATCTGCATCGATAAGCACTATACCAAGATCATTTTGAAGGATGCTGGAATTGCTGTTCCGCGTGGCCTCATTGTGCAAAAGGGCGCGCGTCCTTCGGAGCGTCATGCCGCATGGGAGTTAGCAAAGGTAGAGCTTGGAATTCCGCTCGTTATCAAACCGAACGATCAAGGCTCGACGGTAGGACTGACCATCCTTAGGGAAGAATCAGAAGAGGCATTCCTTCGTGCAATTGACCTTGCACTCGAATACAGCGGCAAAGCATTGGTCGAGGAATTTGTAGATGGCCATGAGCTGACCGTCTCGATACTTGGCCGAGAAGCATTGCCTATCATTGAGATCACGACCAAAGGCGGATTCTACGATTACTTCCATAAGTACACCGCGGGAATGAGCGAGCATATATGTCCGGCACAGCTTCCCTCTGAACTCGCCTCCGCCATTCAGGCGGATGCCTTAAAAGCATTCGAAGTGACAGGCTGCCGCGGATACGGGCGTATCGACTTTCGTCTGCGTCCTGATGGTACCTACGCTTGCCTCGAGATCAATACCCTCCCCGGCATGACTTCGACAAGCCTCATTCCGGATGCGGCAAACGCGGCTGGGATCTCGTTCGAAGAGCTTTGCGAACGAATTGTTCAGGCGGCTCTTCCGCAGTAATTCGAGATACATAGATCAGGCACGTGCACTCTTCGGAACAGGGTTACTTCGTGTGAGATTGCTTCTGGAAGCGCTTATCCGTAGGCGGACAAAAACGCATTACGTATCGCATTGCGATATTCGGAACCAGCGTCAAGAAATAGTCTGTTACCGCGTGCCCGGCACAAGGCCGGCGGCGCGACCAGGTTGCGCTTTCTAAGCCCGAGTGGTGAAATTGGTAGACACGCTGTGTTCAGGGCGCAGTAGTCGTGAGGCTGTGCGAGTTCGAGTCTCGCCTCGGGCACCAATTCGATAAAGGACGACCGAACGCTCGTTTTTTCTTCTCCGCGACGCTGGTGAATACCACGCATTCCACCGAGCCATCCAAGACGGTCTCTGCGCCACTCGATAAGATCAAGGCCGCGTGGGTTTCTCTCCTTGTCACGTTTCTTCTCCTCCTCGGTAAGCTTGTTATCGGTCTTTTGACTGGCTCGCTGGTCATTCTTTCTCTTGCAGCAGAGTCGGGTGTCGATCTGGCATCGGTGCTTATCACGCTCCTCGCGGTGCGCATTAGCTCGATACCACCGGATGAAGATCATCCCTATGGCCACGGCAAATTCGAAAGCCTTTCAGCGCTGGTAGAAGGCCTCTTGTTATTCCTTGTCACGGTGTGGATCGCCTTCCATGCGGTGCAGCATCTATTGGGCGCTGTGAGCGCCGTCGTAGTGAACGCCTGGAGCTTTGGCATTCTCATCGTTTCAGTTGGGCTCGATGCCTGGCGTGCACGGACCTTGCGACGAGCGGCAAAACGACATCACTCGAATGCACTCGATGCAAGCGCCCTCCACTTTTTCACCGATTCCTTAAGCTCGCTCGTTGCGATCGTGGCCCTGCTACTCATTCAGTTCGCTGGCTTCCGTGCCGCCGATGACATCGGAGCGTTGCTCGTCGCTGGTTTTGTGGCATACCTTAGCCTTCGGATGATCCTCCGTGCGATCCATGCCCTTACAGATCGCATCACGTCGTTCGAACAGAATGAAGCGGTACGTACGATCATAGCACAAATACCGGGCATTGAAGAGCTAACGCGGCTTCGGCTTCGTCAGGGAGGGCCGGTCCTCTTTGTTGAAGCAAGCGTTACGATCAATCGGGTGTTGCCCTACGCCGCCATTCAACGAATTATCGCCGACATTGAAACGAAGATCCTCGAGTCGTTTCCAAATGCGGACGTCACGGTACATTGGCGACCTGTCCGTTCCGAGATCGAGGCACCGTTCGAGACGATCAAGATCGTTGCCGGTGAATTTGGCCTCTTGCCACACAACATCGAGCTTTCAGAAACGAAGGAGGGACAGATCGCTCTCGATTACCATCTGGAATTCGCACCCGGCACCTCTCTTGTCGATGCCGAAGCGCTATCTCGCCGCGTTGAAGCAAGACTGCGAGAAGAACTTCCTGACGTTGGGCCGATCTTCGTTCATCTGGAAGAAGAACGCTCGGACCGTAAATTACCAAAGGTCGAAGATATCGAACCAACGGAGAAGAATAATATCGACGTGGTCAAAGCAATCGCCAGAGAGGCCGACGAGTCCGTTCAAGCGATCGAAGGGGTACACTTCTTCCGCGAGCCGGAAGAAGATCACTTGAAGTTAGTATTGACCGCTCGGGTCTCTCAGAATTTATCCCTTCGGGACGCCCATCAGATCGCGACCAATGTGGAGGCTGCACTCCGCAAGCGTTTCCCGGAGATCTCGCGGATCGTCATTCAGGCCGCGTCGATCGATTAGGGCGCATTGTTCGGCGGCGTCCCACCACCTCGTGCAACGAAAACATCTACTGATGCGCCTTCATTGACCAGGTCACCGGCCGGAGGATACTGATCGAGCACTTGATTTTCGGGCGCACCATTTTGGTAATTCACCTTTCCTAATTCGAGCTTTACACTCTTAAGCTTTTCGATCGCTTGAGAGAGAGACATGTTACTGAGGCTCGGCACTGGTACGCGCCCCATAAGCGGGCCTTCCGAAACAACAAGATTAACGAGCGTACTGGCTGTCGTTTTTGTACCGGGCGCCGGCGACTGAGTAAACACCGTACCATTCGTCGCACTATCCGAATATTGATAGCTTACGTTGCCGATCGACATATTCGATTTGAGCAGCAGCATCTTGGCATCGCGAAGCGATTTGCCGCGAAGGTCCGGCACTTGTGCCATCTCTTTGCCACCAGAGATAATGAGATACACCTTCCGCCCGGGTTTCGTCTGCTCTCCCCCTTCCGGCGTTTCGCGAATGATCGTCCCTTCCGGCGCTTTATCGTCAAAGCGAACTTCATACTGCACTGGCTCGTAACCGGCATTCTTCAGGTTTTGCATCGCCGCATCGGTCTTCATTCCGACGACCTGCGGTACCGTTGCGACTGAGCCCCGCTTGACATATAGCGGCATGACGACGTCATCGAAAAGAAGGATGAGCAGGAACAGCCCAACAATGGAGAGGATCACGATCAGCACCCACCGGCGGCGTAACGGTTTAGGCAATGAATGCTTAGCGTCGGACGGCACAGGCGCGTTGTGTTCGAGCTCTTCAGGCATGGATGGAATTCGTTCGGGAAAAGATCAGATGTTGGCGCTGAAGCATGCGACCTCAATAGGCGCTTCTATAAGGGGGCAACATTTCGTGACCTACTTTTCATCCCGCTTCCGCGAACAAGGCGGCCTCGGATTCGGTTACGTTGCAAGGTCTTTTCACAATGCCGACTAAAGCATCTCAACATATTGCCTTCTTTGCCGTCTTTATTATTTCGGTACTGCTTCACCGATTTGTATATCTGAATTTGAAGCGCATACTGCTGCGCGATTATCCGAAGGCTGGCCCGCGGCTTCAACGCATCGCCCTCTGGAGCTTCGTTGCAATGGACCTGCCGTTCGCCTTTATTTTCTTTCGTGGCGCCATTACCGCTGAGCTAACACTGCTTACTCGCCTGATCCTTTATCCGTTCTCGATCTGGCAAGCGATCATGCTCCTGTGGGCCGTGATCTTAGTACCGGTCACTCTTATTCGCCGCCGCGAACAATTAGGCGTTGCGTATATTCGTCGCATAGCTCGCCGATGGAAGGAACGCAGCTTTGAAGATACTGAGGAAACGGCAGAAGACGAGCTCGTACTGGAATCGTAAGTTAGGAGAAGGACTGTAGGAAATGCAGGAAGAATTGATAGAACAGCAAAAGGACGCGGAAGAAGGTAAAGGCCCAGGCAGCATTACTCGTCGTGCGTTCTTACACACGAGTATTCTTGGCATTAGCGGCTTCGCGATGACAAGTTGCACCCGCGGTATTCTCGATAGAAACGAGATCGAGATCACGAACAAGTCGTTTGCTATTCCCAATCTTCCGCCGGCGTTCGAAGGCAAAACGATCACCTTCTTAAGCGATATCCATTCCGGTCCGTTTATGGACGTGGACGAGATGCAGCGCATCGTTCACATCGTGAATAACTTAAAGAGTGATATTATCGTCCTGCCAGGCGATTTTGTCACTTCTCATCCGAATGAGATCGGCCCTTTTGCTGAAGCGATGAACGAGCTGAAAGCACCGCTGGGCGTTTATGCCTGTACCGGCAACCACGATTATTATGCAGGCGTCGATTACGTAAGTCGCGGCATCGAAGATACCGGCATAAAGCTTTTGCGCAATGAGAATGTGCGTTTAGAGATCGGTGGCCAAAGCATGCATCTTATTGGCATCGATGACGACGATGCAAAAACCGTGTCGAAATTTGTCGAAGGCAAACATGCACCGCATATAGAAGCGGCGTTTCGAGGCGTGCCGGAAACGGCAGCAACCGTTCTTCTTTGCCATAAGCCCTACATGTTCGAAGACTTCGCTAAAACGAATGTCGGACTAATGCTCTCGGGCCATACTCATGGCGGACAGATCGTCCTTGCCCGTTTTGGTAAAAGCGTGCTTGCCTTTAGCTCGCTTGCATCGGAGTTCGTCGAAGGCACCTACTTACCCACCGAGTCAAGATCGAAAACTCAGATGTATGTCTCGCGTGGTATCGGTGTCGTTGGTCTTCCCATTCGCATCAATTGTCCGCCGGAGATCACGAAGATCACGCTCTCGGCAGCGACAGCATAATATAGGGATAGCTCCTTTAATTTTTCGTAAACAAGACCTTCCTTAAGAAGGAAGACCTCCCCTCCTTAAGAAGGAGGGGAAGGATGCACCGAAGGTGCATCCAGGGGTGGTAATTTTGCACGGTGACAGAACTCTTCAATCGTGCAGAATTAAAGCAGCGGCGCAAAGATCTGCGCAATAGATCGACCTACGCTGAAAAAATACTGTGGCAAGCTCTCCGACTTTCAAGTCTGGAAAATGTAAAATTCAGAAGACAGGCAAGCATTGGTGCTTTTGTTGTCGATTTTTATGCACCAACTCTTCGATTAGCGATCGAGCTGGACGGATCATCGCATGATAGTGAGGAAGCACGTGTTCTCGACCGTCAACGACAAAGCCTTCTCGAAGAATATGGAATTCAATTTCTTCGGTTTCGAAATGAAGAAGTGCTTTCATCTGCAGAATCTGTAGTAGACCGTATTAGATCTAAAATTCAGGAATTGAGTACACCACCCCCTCCCCCCCTCCTTGTTAAGGAGGGGGCATCAAACACTCGCCGCCCCCACATCACCATTTACACCGATGGCGCTTGCTCCGGTAATCCCGGGCCGGGCGGATATGCTGCCGTTTTACTCGACGGCGCGGGCCGGCGCCGCGAGCTCTCTGGCGGATTCCGTCACACTACAAATAATCGGATGGAATTGCTCGGCGTCATTACTGCACTCGAGGCATTAAAACGTCCCTGCGACGTAACGCTGATATCCGACTCCGAGTATATCATTAATGCCATCACAAAAGGCTGGCTTGCCAACTGGCAAAAAAAAGGATGGCGCAAGGCGGATAAAAAGCCGGTGATGAATATCGACCTATGGCAACGGCTGCTGCCGCTACTTCAAGAGCATAACGTCGAATTCAAGTGGACCAAAGGGCACGCCGGCAACCCTGAAAACGAACGCTGCGACGAACTAGCCGTCGCAGCGTCCTTACTTCCTAATTTGCCGGTCGATACTCGGGCTACACCCGAATAGCTATTACTTCTCGACCTGGAATTGCTTCGTCATCGCCTGTCGCCCATCCGTGACGCGGCAATAATACGTACCCGATGGCAACTGGTCGGTCTGCAACATCACTTCATGCGTTCCAGCCGACTGCGATACATGATTGATCGGTCGAGCCGCTTCGTTACCCATCATGTCATAGATGCTGATGGTAACGGTCGAAGTAGCCGGTAATGAATAACCGATGAGTGCCGAGGTCCGAACCGGATTTGGAACGATGTCTTCAATAGAGATCGAACCCGTGTTCAGATACGATTGCAAGGTCGCATTGCCACAGAGCGGATCGAGATTGAACGATGCACCCACCATGGAATCCGAAGTGTAGCACAGCGGATTTCCATCCTGCCCAAGCCACGTTGCTTTCGAAAGAAGGATCGGGGTCGTATCCTGCTTGGTGAGCACGACCTGAAGATTTACCGTTCCAAGATTAGTACCCGCGTTTGTAATGGGGCTCGTGCTGGCATACTTGAAGGTACGCGTCTCCATATTGGTCGTCGCGTCGTACTTCGGATTTGAGACTTGGATCGAGGACGGCGTTACCGTCGCGTACTCGAAGGCATCGCGTTTCCAACTGAGGTCGAACTGGTAGCCATACGCCTCGTTAGTACCATTATCCGGCATGTTCTGATCGATCGCCGTATCCAGTACGACCGGCACGTTGACGACCGTGTTCGCCTGCTGATGATACTGCGGGCTCGCCACAACACTGCCAACGGCAAACGTACGGTGAACGGCGGTCCCTATACCTTGTACGGGCATGTCGATCGTCCAATTCTTAATATTACCTAAGCTATCCTGGCCCGTGATCCAGAATTCGATCGCGGCCTGACGAAGACCTGTTCCGAGCGGTGTAAACACCACGGGCACTTGTACTGTCTGTCCTGCCGGAACCGTGATCGGATTACCGAACGGTTGTGTCAGCGAGAAGTCAAATGGATTATTCCATCCGTTCAGTGCAGTGAAGGTAATATTCGTAATGCTGATCGGGTACTTCGAGCCATGGTTGGTAACACTCGCGTTCTGTGTATTGGAGCGGCAACCACCCGCAAACGTTTTTGGATGGGTTGTGCCTTGCGCCGTCACACCCACACTCTGGAAGTCCGACGTCATCGCTAACTGCGCCTGGCTGCACGGCCCCACGACGCTGATCGCCGCTGACATGGTGCCCACCTGCGCGCTGGTAGAACTCACCGTTACCACCTGGCTGCCACCCGCCGGAATCGTAAACGGTGGCGCCGGCGATAGCGTGAACGCATTAGTATTCAGACCGCTCAGATTGTATGTCGTTATCGTGAGCGGAGCATTACCGGTATCACGGATCGTGAAGGTGCCGGTAAGCGTCTGGTTGATCAAGGTAGAGCCGAGATCGAGTGTGTTCGTGCTCAGCGAAACGAGCGGCGCGACCAACTGGGCCGTGATCGTTACCGATGGACCCGTACCTTCGCCTGTCACTTGTGCCAGCACGGTTACAGTCTTTGGCCTGAAATCGAATCCATTCTGTGTTGGATTGAACTTGATCTCGAACGGCACATACTGTGAACTATTGCCTGCAATTTGGATCGGATAACTTCCCGGCTGCGTCACGATCTGGAATGAGCTGGCGTCCGGTCCCAGCAGCGTTACCGACTCGATAGAAGTCGGCTTTTGCTTGTCATTATAGAGGGAGTCCTGCAATACCGTATCCTGGCAGGAGACCGTAAAGCTCTTCTGATACGAAGTCCACAGTGCGGCGGACTGCAGGGAGATACCCGTAAGCAGGGATGTGTCTTTAATAGAGTGCTGGAAGCGCGACGGATTCAAATTAAAGAATGTCACGCGTTTACTGAAGCTTCCGTACGTGTGCGGATGGAAGCAATACATGATCGTCGCCTGGCCGCCTGGCGGAATTACGATCGGGAAAGTTTGCGCCGGATCGACAGAAAAATCGGGGTCGTTCGTCAGGTCCTGCTGCCGGATCGTAAGCGGAGCTTCACCGGGATTGCGAATGACGACCGGTTTGCATGAGCTCTTGCCACTATCGACCACACCAAAATTCAGGTCCATTGCAAAAATGAGCGGCGTAATACCAGTGCCCGTAAGCGGGAAACGCCACTGTGCACAATGCGAATAAATGAGCAGCGTATCGTTCGATACTTTTCCGGTATCGGTCGAATGATAACAGATTTGAAACGTCTGGGTCTCACCGGCATGAAGCGTCGTTCCGCCAGTGGGATTAAGTGTGAAGTATCCGGCTGTCGCAATACCCATGATCGATGCCGAATCCATCCTGAAGTCGCCAGAGGTCTGAACGTTTGTCAAATTGATCGTTCGGCAGCTATCCTGCTCCTCGACGATCGTACCGAAATCATAGACCGGTGATGGCGCCATCGAAATCTTGGGGGCATAATAATGATACTGATAGACCGTATCATTACCAGCCAGATCGACTGCAAAGATGGCTGCATAGGCATCTTTCGTCGGATCGTTCACGGTAAGCGTTGCATTGGTCGCACTGTCACCGATCTCAAACCGTGGATCGGTCGTGAAAGTATAGTTGAACGAAGGAGTACTCCATCGCGGATCGTTCGCTGTCGTGATCAGTGATAGAAATGCGATCTTCGTGTCGTCGAAACTATAGCCGGTCGCTTTGGTGCGCGGTTCTGTAAATTGAATGTGGTAGGTACCGCACGAGCTGTCGAGAATGTGCATGAGCGGCGGTAACGTATCGGGGGAAATGATCCCCTGCGCCATGCCGGTTGGCCATCCATATCCTTCGTAATTCGAAAAGCCATATTGATAGGCGCCGAACGGAACCGGGCTATGCGCGATATAGCTGCGTGGATTTCCGCCCAATGTAATACGCCATGCACCCATCTGCGGGCTCGTACCGGGGAATACTGCGTGACCGACAAATGGATAGGTAGAGATCGGCGCGCCATTGATCGTTATTTTTTTGATAGAATCATCCCTGGCAATAATGGTAAGATAATTCATAAACGCCCCTTTGAGCGAAGAGGGCGTCCGAAAGATCATCGTCTTCTCGAACTGCTCCTGCGGTGTAAAAAGCACCATCCACGGATCGGACTGGCCTGGATCTCCCGCATAGCCTTGCGAATACGAATACTGCGCAACGATAAATTTTTTATGGTTCGTCGAGGTAAAGACCATTGCCTCGGTCTGCTGTGTAATGTCGGTGTACATGCCCGAGTCCAAAATGACCGGCCCATGTTCGCCGCTTTGATCGCCCGTATAGGTGATCAAATTGCCATTCTCTGCCGAGAGTATTCGAATATAGTCACCACAGACGATTTTGCCGGCCATCGGTTCATCGAAATACTGGTATCCCCACCGGTCCACGGAGGGGATCATCTCGAACAGATTGTCCGCTGAGAATCCATAGTCCGTAGGTACGGAAGAAATTTCATGGCCCGTCAGGACCGAGATCGGTTGGGTGCTGGAGATGGAGGTCCCTGTCAGATCGTTATTTCCGTAGTCCGTCCCCGGCGATTGGACAAGATATGTCTGTCCTTTATTCAGAGTGATCGTCCACGGCACGCCGGCGGTATGTCCTCCTTTAGTATTGGCGGTTGTCTTGATCGTAATCGCATTACCGTCGTAGGGCGACGTGATCAGGAATTCTCCGGGGCATTGCCCGAAGACATAATTATCCGGGAAATTGACGGTCATATAATGCCTTCCCATTGCGGTCGTAGGCAATGCGAGGAAGCCGTCAGGAGAATCGCCAATACCTTGCGGATTACCCCACGCCGAATACCCGTACACGGTAACCGGATTCGTACTCGTAATATGGATGGCATTCGTCACCGCAACTTCCGGCGTGGAAGTCATATTGCCGCTTACGTCGTAATCGTAGACCTCGCCGGCCGTGAGCGTGAGTGTTTTGCCACCAGCGTTACCAATGGAAACCGTAACCTTATTATCGACTCCCGTAGCGATAAATAATTGCTGGTGGACGCTGGAAATGCCGGGCGGCGAACCGTTCGGCATGAAGCCGAGCCAGTAATCGGTGCCGGAAGAATTTATTCCTCCGCCACCTTGAGCGTGGATAAGAGAGGCAGGGGTGAGGAGCAGAAGAAAAACTGCGAAGATACGTATCAATGTTTTCATGGACTTTCACGGACTGAAATGCCAGGGTCAACCTAGTAAAAACGCGTGAAGTACCGCGTGGTTACAAGAATATTGACATAAATTTAATATATTGCAACGCGTTACTCTTGAAAACGCTTCAAAAATGGCTTAATTAATTGCAGAGCTGAAAATAATTACAAGCCGGTTATGTTACCGTATTCTCGCCATACAGCGTAGACCCACAAAGCATCCATGCCAACCCTTAAAGCGAAGGCCCTGCGCCCCGGAGATGTTATCGGGATCATTGCCCCGGCAAGCCCCCCACGCTCTCAGGAGCGTATCGAGAAGTCCGTTCAGTATTTTGAGAAACGGGGGTATCGGGTGGAATTGGGGCAGCATTTAACGTCAGACGAGGCCAGCGGATATCTGGCGGCTTCCGATAAAAGCCGCCTTGCCGATCTTCATGCGATGTTCCGCTCGAGACACGTGCGAGCTATCTTCTACCATCGCGGAGGCTACGGGTCCATCCGCTTACTCGATAAGATCGATTACGATCTCGTTCGACGAAATCCGAAAATTGTTGTCGGGTATTCCGATGCCACCTCCCTTTTCGCCGCACTTTATAAAAAGGCCGGACTTCGTTCGTGCTTTTTCGGTCCGATGCCGGGCGTCGATCTCTGGAATACGATCGATCCATTCACCGAAGAAAATTTTTGGCGTGCTGTTACTTCCACAAAACCACTTGGCGATCTCCCTATTCCTTCGAATAGTGGTGAGATCGTTTCGAGCGCAAAGCGTACCGAAGTTGAAGGACGAATGATAGGCGGTAATCTCACCGTCTTTGCAAGTCTGCTCGGCACACCGTATCAGCCGGCCTTTAAAAATGCTATACCATTTTTAGAGGAGATCGACGAAAAGCCGCGAAAGATCGACGCTTATTTTGCCCAGCTTCGCCTCGCTGGTTTATTCGACAATGCAAAAGCGCTGTTACTCGGGAAATTTACCGGCTGCGATGTAGATGCCGATGCGCCTACTCGTTCGCTTCAAGATATATTTGAGGACTATTTCGGGAAACAGAAATTCCCGGTGATCTCTAACCTTCCCTTCGGACACGAAGCACAGATGTGGACAATAGCCTATGGTAGCAAACTCCGCGTTATTTCTAGTCCGGTGCCATCCGTTGCGGCCATCGAAAGCCCGTTGGAATAATTTCTCCTTAATGGAGAAGAGCCGGTGCGATGAGCGTGCCCCCAGGTGTGGCCTTCAGGCACGCAGGAATTCGTAGCCGTAGCCTTCAGGCTACGCAACTCCTCACGAATCTTTTGGCAACGGTACCGACGGCACCTCGACCGGGGCAGGCGTTGCAGGACTGTTGGGAATACCCGCGTCAGGATCTTTTAGTGCAACGACCATGCACAACATGGTATTAAGAATAGCCGCGATCCCGAGCGCGATACCCATACGTTTGATGGCCACCCAAAGCTTAGCGCCAAAGCCGCCTTCAATTTTCTTGAATGCTTCTATCACGAGCATCACACCGAAGACAAGTCCGATCGAGCCGATAATTTTAAAGACGCGCCACCAACCGGCCATATTCGAAAACGTAAGCACCAACCCATATAAAAGCCAGCCGATGCAAAGTAAGGCAATTATAAAGATCACAAAACCACCAATATAACGCATACTCAATTACAGTTTTAGAGGGACTTGCGCAGATTGATTCTGCAAATATAAACGACGCGGGCGATGTGTACCACGAACTCACCACCTTGTCATTCCCGCGGAGGCGGGAATCCAGCACGCGGGGACTCCGCCATTATGGATAATGGCTACGAACGGCAAACTCTGGATCCCCCGTACCCGATCAGGTCGAGGACTGGCGGTCCACGAAAATTTTATTCGCGAACCGACCTCCTGAACGCGATAGTGGAAAACGTTGTACATTTGTACTACGATTGTGTATAATTTAGGAAACCACTTTATAGGTGCCCTTATGTTCGCTTTGTGTCATGGACCTCACTATTCAGGAATCCACTTCAATCCGCCTTGCTCAGGGCGATGCTCGTAATTTGAGCTTCCTTAATGATCAAAGCATTCATTTAGTAATCACATCTCCGCCATATTGGAATCTCAAACGCTACGGCGAAGTAGAGGGCCAGATGGGGCATATTGATGATTACGATGAATTCCTTTTCGAACTTGCGCGAGTATGGGCCGAATCCTATCGCGTACTTGTACCAGGTGGTCGGTTGGTAGTGGTAGTCGGTGATGTGTGCAAGTCTCGTCGCGAGTTTGGTCGTCATGTTGTGTTTCCTTTACATGCCGATATCGCAGTTGCCTGCCGAAAAATTGGATTTGATAATTTAAATCCAATTATTTGGTATAAGATAGCAAATGCGAAGTATGAAGTGCAAGGTACTACAAGTTTTCTCGGCAAGCCTTATGAACCGAACGCGATCATCAAGAATGACATGGAGTTTATTTTGATGCAGCGAAAACCCGGCGGGTATCGGCAACCTACCGAAGAGCAACGTCGAAAAAGTATGCTTACTAAAGCCGAACAAAAAGAGTGGTTTCAACAAATCTGGAATCTGAAGGGCGCCTCTCTTAAGGACCATCCTGCTCCATTCCCTATTGAACTTGCATACCGGCTTGTTCGTATGTTCTCGTTCCATGGTGATACAGTTCTCGATCCTTTTGCCGGAATTGGCTCTACACTCATAGCGGCTCAAAAGGCAAATCGGAATGCAATTGGCGTTGAAATCGATAAAGCATATATAGAACTTGCCAAGCAGAGATTTGTTAAAGAGGGGTTGCCGCTTTTCACTAATGGGAAAGCGGTACCAGTTTAGCTCCCCTTGTTTACAAATGACTGCTCCCGAAAAACTTGCACTCCATTTCACCACGGAGGGTTATCATTCACGATCCGATAAGCATTCGAATTTCCTGTGTCGCGCCTTCATTGATGATTTGTTAGAGCGATGTCCGAAGATAGCTTTTGATGCACGAGAGGGCAATCTAGTTTACAAGATTAATTATTCAACGAAGGGTGTGTCGGGAGACTTGAATATGGATTTGGCTATCGGTCCACCGGCTGGCGAACCTGTTCAATCGGATGTAGGAATGCGCGAAGGAAATCCAGTACGCGTCCGTATTGGGGTAGAAGCGAAGAATATTATGACAGAGCACAAGAAGGCTCGTCTTAATCGAAAACGCGACTTAATCTCGCACGCCACTTATGTTCACTCTTTGGATCGCAATGCGATCGCTGCTGGCATCGTCGTTATAAATTGTTCAGACGTTTTTCAGTCGATGCTTCGAAAGGAGCTCACTAGCCATAAAACCATTGAGCATGACCTTCCAAACTTTATCTCTGAATTTCGTCAACTTCCCGAACGTCAAACGGCAACTGAACCGGATGGCATTTTGGAGGCTAGAAGCGTGATCGTTATCGATTTTGGAGGATTACGGGGACAACCGGCCAGCGTCTTAAGCAGGCTTCCGGCCCCACAGCCAGGCGATAACCTCTATTACGAAGCAATGCTGCGTGCCATCTGTGATAGCTACTCACAGCGATTTTAGGATTTAATAAATCCATGTGATAAAACCATGGAATTTACCACAACATTAAATATATGCCCAAATGTCTGAGAAACCGGAATTAGAAGGTTTAATGGACGATCTAGAAGAAGAGGACGGTGAACCCGCTGACGAAGAAGAGGAAGACCTGCCCTTGAAGGAAAAGTATAAGAAGCAAATGCGGCAAATCTTCCCGCAGAAGATTGAACTGCCCATTTCCACTTTGCCTCTTATGATCAAAGATCAAATAGAGCTTAGACCGGAATTTCAGAGAAGGGATAAGACTTTTCTTGAGAATCTGGCTTCGGCAATAAGTGAAGTACAAGAAGAGCACTTGCTGTCCTTTTGAATATTGAATCGGGTCCGCTTACTGTAATTCATATTAATTGACAAGTTTTGGAACAATTATATATTTTTTGCGGTATATTATAGGTGCAGTTAAGGGCACCCATCCTAAGCATCAATTTAGAAGGTTTTCGGTTGAATCGACGCGATTCTTCGCTCCACTCAGGATGACATTATCCTGAGGCGTCCTTTCGCTCAGGATGACGTGCCTCCGAAGCACTTCACATATAACGCAAAACGACCATGACCCTGAACCTCCGCAGCCCACGCTCCCTGGGCGTCGGCGATGTGTTCGCCGCCGAACAAGACCCGGAGAACGAATTACTGACCATCTATGACGACTCGGAGGACCACATCGAGGTCCGCTCTCATTCGACGACGATCGTTCTCAATCGGGATATTATGAAGTCGGTCGAGATCTCGAGCGCGATGTCGGTCTTCCTGGCGAAGAAATTTCCGGAGCGCCGCGTGCTATTGGTAAATAGCTATGCGAGCACGGGACTCATGCAGCGATCTCTTGCGCGAGCATTGTGGGAAACGGGCTTCAAACTTCCCCCCTCGTTCAAACAATATTTGGGCTCGCTCGCCGCAGGAGACGACTCGGATTTTTTGCCTCGCGTGGTGTCCGGCGACCCTGCCCGCGTGGTGTCCGGCGACCCTGCCGGACCGATGGACCGCGTGGTGTCCGGCGACCCTGCCGGACCGATGGACCGCGTGGTGTCCGGCGACCCTGCCGGACACGCTTGTGAACAGGATGCGCTCGCCGAAGTTGGCGGCCACCACGCGAGTGAGAGCGGCGACAGCAACGCGGTCGATGTCCCCTTCTTTCCACAAAACTTACGAGTGCTCGATTGCCCGACGGGTACACTGACGGCGCAGCGATTGGATGAAGAAGTGAGTTCGTTCGGCGCGCACGTCGTCATCCTGAACTCGCTCGAATTCACAGCCATCACCGATTGGCACCGCCGGTTGCTGGCCCACGGCCTGCTCGATGTTCGCGCTCGGCACGGACTCTCGCTCGTCATCTTCTCGCACGAACAGCGTAGCGATATTGCGTCCTATCGCGGTGCACGCGGCGCGATCGGAATCCTGAGCGCGTATGCCGATAGCGTCTGGCGCATCATGACTCCGTTCGAGCGTATCCGCTGGGAGCGGCGGTATCAGCTCGGCGAGTATGCTGCACGAGCGAACACACGCTTGCACGCTGCCGAAGAGCGGCGGATCCGGGAAGAGAACCGCGCAACGATGCGCGAGATCAAAGCGGCGTGGAACGACGACGTCGATGGGTTCACCAGCCGCGCCGCGATCAAAGAAGAAGAAGAAGAAGAAGAAGAAGCGGCGAAAGGAATAACGCGATCGGGTGCATCGCAAATGACAAAGAAAGAAACAACCAGTACGAGAGAATTGAGAACTGCGAGTGAGCCAACAATAGCGAGAGATATAATTAGAAATGAAGCGCGAGCACTCAGCGAGCGCCAAAACGATACCCTTCCTAATGTTGGCGTATTGTTACAGCATGGTGCTCTTCCGTACATCATAGAAGAGAACGAGACGGATATTCTCTACATGACGGAAGACGGCGTTGTATCCTATAATCGCAATAGTCCGGACCACCCGCCTATCGCATCAAGCGAAAACATGCTCGCCCGAAGTTCGCTTCATGAAAACAAAACTCAATTCTCGCCTCCCGATCGCAAGCACAAACGAGCGTTTATTTGAGTGATGAACAAAGAATTCGTAGCCGTGACCTTTAGGTTACGGCGAGCAGACGGCAGCGGAGAATTCGTAGCCGTGACCTTCAGGTTACGGCGAGCAGACGACAGAAGTGAATTCGTAGCCGTGACCTTCAGGTCACGGCGAGCAGATGGCAGCGGAGAATTCGTAGCCGTAACCTTTAGGTTACGGCGAGCAAACGGCAGCGGAGAATTCGTAGCCGTGACCTTCAGGTTACGGCGAGCAGACGACAGAAGTGAATTCGTAGCCGTAACCTTTAGGTTACGGCGAGCAAACGGCAGCGGAGAATTCGTAGCCGTGACCTTCAGGTTACGGCGAGCAGACGGCAGATCGCCGAACCGGCGTGACCGGCGGCGCCATTCTCGGCGTGACCGATGGCGTGACACACGGCGTGACCTAAAGGTCACGGCTACGAAGAGAATTGCGGCACCTGAGAACGGCGCAACCTGTTTCGGGGCGCGACATTTTCACATTGATGATCGGTCGAGATCGGTCATCCCAAAACTACCTCCAACACATGAGCGCAGACGCAAAAAAATTGAAGAAACCGACCGCCGGTGAAAAGATCCGAATGACCTCCAATGGCCTGGAAGTGCCGAATAATCCGATCATCCCGTTTATCGAGGGTGATGGAACGGGGCCGGATATCTGGCGGGCCAGCGTCCGAGTGTTCGATGCGGCGGTCCAGAAGGCGTACGGCGGAAAGCGCAAGATCGAGTGGTACGAAGTCTACGCCGGCGAAAAGGCGAACGAGATCTACGGTGAAAACACCTGGCTCCCGACGGAAACGCTGGACACGATCCGAGAATACCTGATCGGCATTAAGGGTCCGTTAACGACGCCGATCGGTGGCGGCATCACCTCGCTCAACGTGGCGCTTCGCCAGCAGCTCGATCTCTACGTCTGTTTACGGCCGGTCCGTTACTTCACCGGAGTCCCCTCGCCGGTAAAGCGACCGGAGCTCGTCGACATGGTGATCTTCCGCGAAAACACCGAAGATATCTACGCAGGTATCGAGTGGGCAGCGGGTACACCCGAAGCGAACAAGGTACTCGACTTTATCGAGAAGGAATTTCCGAAAGCATTCGGCAAGATCCGCTTTTCGACGAAGCAAAAAATCAGTGACTGGACGAAGCTTGCGAATGTGGAAGAGCATGCCAACCCACCGCACGTTGGGATCGGCATTAAGCCGGTGAGCATGGAAGGATCGGAGCGCCTTATCGCCGCAGCGATCGAGTACGCGTTGAAACATCAGCGCAAATCGGTGACCTTCGTACACAAAGGCAATATTATGAAGTTTACCGAAGGCGCCTTCCGGGATTGGGGCTACAAGATGGCCAAGCAGCGCTTCGGTGATAAAGTGTTTACGTGGGCCGAGTGGGAAGATCAGAAAAAAGCCTACGGCGAGCAGCAAGCGAATGAGTTGCAGAAGAAGCGGCTGGCCGAGGGTGCCCTCCTCATCAAGGATGCTATTGCCGACATCACGCTGCAGCAGGTCCTGACCCGACCGGAAGATTTTGACGTTATCGCAACGCTGAACCTGAACGGAGACTACCTCTCGGACGCTCTGGCAGCGCAAGTCGGAGGAATTGGTATCGCACCGGGCGCGAACATCAACTACGTAACGGGCGCAGCGATCTTCGAAGCAACGCACGGTACCGCACCGAAGTACGCGAACCTGGATAAAGTGAATCCGGGATCGGTGGTCCTTTCGGGTGAGATGATGCTCCGCTACTTAGGCTGGGGCGAAGCGGCAGACCTGATCATCAACGGCCTCGAGCAGGCGATCAAGTCGAAGAACGTGACGTATGACTTCGCGAGATTGATGGAAGGCGCGCACGAAGTTAAGACCAGCGAGTTCGGCGACGAGATCATCAAGCGGATGTGATCGGCAATACGGAAGGACGTGCGAAATAGTGCGTCCTTCCTAATTGAAAATTGAAAAAGCGAGCGAGGAACGGCTGAGCGAGCGAGGAACGGCTGAGCTACATGCCGAGAGTAAGTTTACTTATGGCGAGTTTTCGATCGGCCCCGAGCAGATGATTGACCGGAGGATTTTTCACCGGTGGAGTCTTCGTTCGGTTTTCCCTGCGATAATTTCGCTCCCATTAACGCAATGCCCACCGCAGCATTAGCTAGCCGCAAGCGACGCTCGAAGGAGTTATTGCCAGAAGAGCTTTCTTCGTTATATGTGGTGTCATCCATAATCATTGCAGAGAGGGTTTCGACCTTATAGTACGAGGGGCAAACCTCACTGATTCCTAATTATTTGTTACATGAGCCTTGTAATTTATTAATCCTCGCCTCATAAGTATTACTAAAATAATATGCCAATTCCTGAGCCTGGTGACAGCTTGTAGCAATAGCTTAGGTGACAAACGTTTAACTGTTATCTCTGGCGATGCAAGGCAAGCGCTGTTTCTCTCCAACCGGGACGCACAATTGCCGTAACACCACATTCAGAATTATTAGGAAGCTTTTCTACCTCGAGCACTTTACCGTGATGCAACAGAGTGGAAGAAAGCGCAGCATCGACGAACTCTACGTATTCATTTTTTAGCGCTCGCTCTACATTATGTTCGATAAGCAAATTCTCGATACCGCCTTCCCTGGCGAGGTCTACAATATCTCGAACGCTTGTAACAACAGCTCCTTTCACTTTATGCTCTTCGTATTCTTCGAGAGCCTGGTGCTCATCGGAGCGTTTACATTCGACAAGAAGATCAATGCACCCTTGCCAGAGCGTTTCAACGGACTCCCCACGTATGAGACCCAAGTGTTTATGGCTAAGGAGAGTCGGTTTGTACGTTAACAGCTTCTCTAAACGAGAAGCAAGGTCTTTGGTACCGCTGATAACGAGATAAGCGTGTTCGTTACGTAGTTTTCGGTCAATAGTTTGCGCGAGTACATCCAAATATCGCTGCTCTTCGCGCCATATCTCGTCCTGGTGGCTACCGTGCGGCACGACGATACCACGATCACTAGTATTTTTAGATAGTCGCGACGTGTGAAATGCGCGGTTAGTTATTGGCTCGGCATCACTTCGCGAAAGCACAAATTGTTCGAGTTCATCTAGCTCGATCTCCGTGGCAAAGGTAGAATGCAATCGAATAAGATGCGGAGTACCGAGTGATACTTCAAGTACCAGGAAATGGTCTGGCAGAGAGAGTAATGGCACCAGCGGAGCGATATGAAACCTCGATGAGATCCAAACTCCGCGAGGAAGGTCGATGGGAAGAGCATGCACCTGCGCAAATTTTGACGTGATAAAGATCGCGTAGGAGTTACTTCGATACTTCCAGATCGAAGGATCATTAACGATAACCTCTAATTCACGGAGGATCGCAGCGCGTTGTCGTTCGTCAATGCGAAAATCTTTTAACCGATGCTCCGCTTCCTGCGTAAGAGCTTTGAGTTCTGCCTGCCCAATAATTGCGAAGTCGGAAACATGAGGTAGTGAGAATAGGATGGTGATCTTTGGTCCCTCTGCTTTTTCTCCTTCACGAAGAACCAACAGCAATTGCTGAATATCAATGGAGGCGCTTGTTTGCATGGTGATGTTTAGGTAATGGTTGATCAGGTGATTCCGGGCGGCGGATCAGTTCTTCGCGAGCGATGGGCTGCTTCGCGCCTTTACTGGAAGTTTCAATAGATGGGCATTGAATCCCACACCAGTCCAGGACATGCCGAACGAGTTCTGCCTTAAGCTCAGGCTCGAGTGTTTTGCCCCCGTGCTGCTCGACCAGCATATGCATAGTTTTAGCAAGCGTCTGAGCCGCGATCTCGAGGTCCGCTTCAGCAAGTTCATAATCCACTAGTGCTCTTCTGGCTTCTTCGAGCAGTTCCTCACGAAGGATATTGCTTGATGGAGGTGAGTTATAGAACTGAGCGAGCGTGGCTACATCGATGTGATCAGCACTTCGTGGTTTTGAAACTTCGTTTTTCTTTGATCGATGTGAAGAGGAAACAGTTACTTGCTTTATTTTTAGTGGCTTGTTTTCATGTTTGATCATGTCAGCCTCCTTCCGGACTGTGCCGGATCGTGTATTTTTAGGGGTGGCTTCTCCGGGTTCTCCAGTGGGCTTTCGGGCATCGGGCGTGGTTCAACCGGCGGTAAATACCCTGGCTTTATCAGGGGCCTATTTTCTTCCGGCTTCGATGGGCGCTCGGGAGATGGAGGAGGCTTCTCTGGAATAGCCTCAGCCTGAATGTGCTCCATTGCAATGTCAGGGACGTTGCCCCTCAATTATCTCTTCGAGAAGTGTTATATCGTTCGCATTACGATCGGCGCTGAATTTCTCGTCCTCTCTATCTAACTCGGCATCCGCCATGGTCGCATGAATACGGCCATCTAAATGATTCGGCGGTGTATAGACCGTATAGATCTTAAGATCTTCTTTGCCGAGATTTATTATGTTATGTGCTGTGCCAGGTGTAATAACGAGTACATCACCTTCTTTAAGAGGTATGCGCTTCTCATCGTAGAATGCGAAACCGGTACCGCTTTGAATGAAAATGATCTGCTCAACGGAGTCATGGGTCTCGAGTCCGATCTCCCCATCGGGCGGAATGCTCATAACAACGAGCTGACTTTTTTCACCGGTATAGAGAACCGTTCGAAAATTTCGATTTTCGCTCGCATCGAATAGGATGTTGGTTTGGAATGACATACGTGTGTTGATTTAGAGAGAAATTACCAATGTGATGGTCTGCGTACAATTTCGACCGCAGCTCGCTGGGGATGCATGATGAGTGCGGTAGCCGTTCGACCGAGAGGATGCGAAGAAGTGGCGGATGATCGGTCAGCCCCCCCGCTAGATCGATCACCCGCCGTCCCCCCTGTTCGTTCCAGACCGTGCGCTCCAACGAGGATCGCATCGATCTCATATTCTTTGGAAAATTCAAGAATTTCTTGTGCCGGAGAACCCAAACGGATATGTGTCTCTATGTGGCGAAAATGTGGATCGAGATGCGATTCGAAATAACTGAGCATATGTCGGACCCAATCGGCACGACCTGATTCATGGAAGACCATACTCCGTTCCATCGAAAGCGTCTGTGACGGAAGAGCATTGGGCATCTCGGCAACGTGAAGCAAATAGATCTTTGTATTGTGAGAAAATTCTCTTCGCAAAGCTACATCGACCGCCTGCCCACATTCTTCGGAGCCATCTAACGCAATAAGAAGACGTAACGCCCGGTCTTCATGCTTATGGTGCTTTTGCACAACGCGAACGCTACACTGAGCATCGCGGGCGATCGAAAGAGCATCCTCCAAGCTTAATTCATCGTGTAAAGCATCGGCTGTGACGACATCGAGAAGAATAAGATCCGCACGCCACGCCCGGGCGACATCGACGACCGCTCGCGCGGTAAATTCGGGCGTGGCTTCCTGTTCCACAAACCATTGCGGGAAATGCGTAGCGATCAAACGATGCATCCGCTCAGCATTTCGGTTCGTAAAATCCAAAGGTGCCCTGGATAACTCATAAGACCACTCACTTTCGAATCGGGTATTAATGGTGGCGTGCTTCACCGCGGGCTTTTCGACATCAGCCCTGGTGAATAAGCGCGTATGCGTGTGAGCACCTAATCCTGCTAACCGAAGATCCTCAATTATTTGATCGGAGTGCTCAGAACTGCTGGATGCCACCAGAACTCTCATATTGCCTTGTTTCCTATTATCTTATCGTACAGTGGCTGTTCGTTGTTTTCACTTTTCCCGCCCCATCTGCCCAGCCATCCCGGGGTGAGAGTCATGCAGCATGCGCTACACTTTCCGGGTATGACTGGGCATTGTTCGCGGCGGACGATTAAAGCCCTCTCTTTTAGCCATCGTCCGCTGTGCTGAGCAATTCTAAATGCTTTCGCATTACTAATGCCTCGCATTATTGCTCATGCACGTGGAGAAGGGCGTACCTTCGAGCAGTGGCTACGCCTCAACCAAGGTCGATTCCTCGACCGACTTCCCCACATTCTTTCGCTGGCCATTTGGCGTACCTGTTTTTATGCCCACATTTAACGGAATCTCTCTCGAAGCCGGAGTGTGCTGTACGATCTTCGGCAAGGTGAGTTCAAGTAATCCATCCTTGAATGTCCCCAGGATGGATTTCGCATTTACATTCGTGGGCAAGGACAAGGAGCGGATAAACTCACCGAACGATCGCTCGACGCGGTGGTAATTCCGCTCCTTCTTCTCTTCCTTCCGTTCTTTCTGACCAGAAATCGTGAGGACATCGTTCTCGACGGTGACCTTCACGTCATTCTCCGTCAGGCCAGGAAGTTCGGCAAGGATGTAGAAGTTGTCCTTGTCCTCTGAAATATCGATGTTAGGGGTATACATGTCGCTGACCCGACTTAGTCGCCGCTCGATACGTGAATCTATATCGGCAAGAGTGTCGAGGAAAAATCGGTCAGCAAATGAAAATGGTCGTTCAAGCCAATTCAGCAGAGCCATGGTCGTGCCTCTTCGGAAATACGGACGCTGTCCGCGCTATGATGCTGTTACCCGTGGACCTTTCAGTCCACACACACTTATATTGACGGTTGACGGAGAATACCGGAGGAGGGGACAACTTCCATACCGTACTTTATTTTATGCAATTTAAGGGAATCACCATGAAAAAAGAATGCGAATTCGGCAATAATTCTTACAGTAGCCGTCAGAATTTCCCTGTTGGTTAATGAACGCATTTCCATGTCTGCTACAAGTTTACACATCTTATTAAGACATAAACTTAATAACAGTACTTTGTATCGAACAGCAAATATTTGAATAAAGAAAGAGCGGCCTCAATTCTCTGTGACTGCCGTCGCCAGTTTTATTCTCAAGTAGCAACGCGAGGATATACCAGACCAGCAACTATAACGAGGACGATCGTTGCAAGGGCAAGCACAATAAAATCGAACCCGACATTAAAGCCGTGGACGCCATTTTGCAGCATTAATGCTCGAAGAGCGTCGACTTCATAGGTGAGCGGATTTACCCGAGCAACGATACGAAGCCAAGCGGGCATGATCGCAATAGGATAAATTGCATTACTCGCGAAAAAAAGCGGCATTGTAAGTATTTGTCCAATGCCCATAAAGCGCTCGCGTGTCTTAACAAGACAAGCGATGATCAGTGAAAAGGTAGAAAAACAAGCAGCTCCGATCAACGCCAGAACGCATACGCCCAATAACGGAAGCGGCGAGAAATCGAGTGCGACCCCAAGAAGCCATGAGAGCAAATAAATAATTACCACTTGCGAAAGAGCGCGAATACCAGCGGAGAGTGCCTTACCTAAGACCAGAGCAGTTCTTGGTGTAGGGCTAGCAAGAAACTTGAAGACGATTCCAAGATCTCGCTCCCAAATGATAGTAATGCCAGAAAAGATCGCGATGAAAAGAACGCTCTGTGCAAGAATGCCCGGAGCCATAAAGTCCATATATCACATACCACCAGTGGGTATCGCATGAACTTGAGTAAAGACCTCACCAAATACGAGAAGCCATAATGCAGGTTGGACAGCACGAGTAAGCAATTCAGTCGGATCGTGGCGAAGCTTTCGAGCCTCCATTTCTGCGACCGCCAGAGTCTTATCAATGTAACGGATCAATGGTTTCATTGCTTAGGATAGCCTCCTCATTGCTCGTCGCGTTGCTGCTGTCTCCTTATAAGTACCGCCTGTTGCAAGGCTATCGCCAGCATAGTATGCAAACACGTCGTTCAATGTAGCATCCGGTTTTCCCACACTTGCAATAAGTTCGGAAGGTGTTCCAATCGCTGCTACGACGCCTTTATACATAATGGCGATACGAGTGCAATTGGCTTCCGCCTCTTCCATGTAATGCGTTGTAAGAAAGATGGTAATACCAAATTGCTTTCGAAGCACCGCCAGATGCTCCCACACGGCATCACGAGCAACTGGATCGAGACCGATCGTGGGTTCATCTAAAAACAAAAGCTTTGGATGATGTAGCGTCGCCTGAGCGATCTCTAACCGCCGGATCATTCCTCCGGAATAGGTAGCAACCAAGCGGTCGGCCGTATCAGCAATACCCATCAATTCCAACGCTGCCGAAAGCCGCGATTCTATTTCTTTGCGGGGAATGTCATAGAGACGTGCAAAGACGCGCAGATTTTCTCGACCCGTTAAACTTCCATCTGCTGACAAAGCCTGAGGGACATAACCAAAGATCCGTCGGACGGCTGCCGCATCCTGGTGAATATCGAAGCCACCAACACGTGCCGTACCTGACGTCGGCGGCAGGAGTGTCGTCAACATTTTAATGGCTGTGCTTTTGCCTGCCCCATTGGGGCCTAAGAGCCCAAACACTTCACCTTGCTCGACCGACAAGGTTAGCCTATTAACGGCAAGAATATTTCGAAATCGTCGAGTAAGCTCCTCTGTCTGAAGTATAATCACAAACTACGTATAAGCGACACCCATAGAACGACATAAAATTGTCCCTATGGTCTTATCGAACAATTTCAACGGACTGTTCTGCGCCCGCAACCACGCCGTGACTTACACTTCCTAATAGCACTCGCTCCATTCGAGAAAGACCCCGCGAACCGATAAAAATGCTACTAGCACCCACTCGCTTGGCCTCGGAAAGCAATTCTCTTACTGGTGTTCCAATAGGTGCTGCACTCGATACAACTTGAAAATGCTTCTTCATTTCGCATTCCAGCGAATGCAGGATGTGCTCGAGCCGAGATTCCTTTTCGTCCTGGTGAGCTTGAAGATCAGAACCAACCAGCCAAATGTAATCGAGCGATGCAAGCACGCTTACATCGATCACGGTTACAATATGAAGTTTGGTACCTAGGGGCCACGTTCGATACATTAAATGATGCACGGTTTTACGAGAACCCTCGGAACCGTCAAATGCGAGAAGGATCACCGGCGGTCCCTCATGTGTCCGGTGTTTTACGATCCGAACAGAACAGGAGGCTTCGCTCGCAACTCGCATTGAGACACTTCCAAGAAAGAGCCGACCAATGGCGGAGCGGCCATGCGAACCCATAACGATAAGATCTGGCTTCCAATCTTTGGCCACTTCCAGAATGATCGATGCCGGTGAACCGAGTCGTGCTTCGACATCGATGTCCCATTTGGGATGAGCCAGAGATACGAGCGTTTTAGCCTCCTGAGCATCTCTCTCGGCGGCTTCTATAGCATAGTTTGCGAGCTCTTGCGCTCGCTCAATACTATAGGTAACGATCGGAACGGAGGTTTCAAGGTTCAATGTGTTCTCCATCGGCGCCTGGACTTCCCCAACAGTTACAATACGTACATCCACGCCAGAACTGGGAAGACCGGCATGACTTAAGTCGTGCAATGCAGCTTTGGCGAACGTAGAAGCATCGTAGGCAAGAAGTATTTTCATGTCTTACTGAACTGACAGCCGTGTGCCACAATCTATCGCTGCTGATTTCGATAAACTATCGCTTATCGGCTAATAAAAGTGTGTAAAAACAAGGTACAGGTCGTAAGAATATCTTACGTAGCTTTTGTCTTCACCTTTCCCTATTTCTGGCGAATCTTGCCTATTTACACACAGGCATACAAATACTACCTCGTGCGGTTATGAAGCCTTTGAAAGTAATGCGCTATATCATCATTTTCGCTCTCGTTTATGCTCTTCCAGCCCAGGCGCAGAAAACCGCGCCGCCACCGAGTGACAAAGTACTGTTAGCAATTCAGCATCTTGGTCAGACCGGATACATCGTCGAAAACACCTCTAAGATCACGGCTGTCAATCGGCAGGCTATAATTGCCTTCCAGAAGGTGAATAAGCTGCCTCGCACCGGTACACTGACTGACAAACTGATTTCTATAGTTCTACAATCAAATAGACCATTCGCCCGAGATTCAACACACGAGTTACATGTCGAGGTGGACCTTAATCGCCAAGTGCTGTATGCGGTCGATGCCAACGATCATGTTGCTCGCATATTACCGGTATCAACCGGTAATGGAAAGTATTTTGAGACACCGGAGCTTGGAGGACGATATGCTCTTACACCTCGCGGCCGCTTTCGCGTGTATATGAAGGTAGGGGGGTGGCGTAAGAGCGAATTGGGACTGCTTTTCGACCCTATCTATGTGAAGAACGGTGTCGCCATTCATGGTGCTCCGAGCGTTCCTCCTGTACCCGCAAGCCATGGATGCATTCGTATTCCAATGTTCGCTGCCGATGAGATGTTCAGGCGAACTCCGATCGGAACACCGGTTATAATATTTGGCGAGAACCCGAAGTTATCGAGGGCTGCAAGCGACTTACGGTCTTCGAAAAATGTAGTAGAGGGTAAGAGCAACAGCGCTCCAAATAGCAGAAAGCGCCAACAAAATTAGCACTGGCCTGCCAAAGCTGAGCGTTCCGTTCTTCGATCGCAACCCGATAATAATCCTCTTCATTCTCGGTGATCGGGTCTCTATGATTTCCAGCCATCGGCCAACGATTGGAATATCACCAGCAACGATCAATAAACCGGCAAGTATCATCGCAATGCCTTGAATGCCTGGCAAAAACAATCCGGCAATTCCAACGAGTGTCAGAACAAATCCGATGATGATGCGTACTGCTGGATAGCGCATACAGAGCAGGGTAAGCCATTTCACCTCCTGAACAATTCTTATGCCTCTTCCTTATGGGACTAACTAGCGCAGAAGCAGCACGACTTCTAAAAGAGTTTGGTCCAAACGAATTGCCGCAGGAGCGGCGACAATCGGTTCTCTTTGTGATACTACGAGCACTAAAAGAGCCGATGATCTTATTGCTCCTCATCAGTGCGATCCTATATACAATACTTGGCGATCCAACGGAATCCGCGATGCTACTCGCTTCTGCATTGGTCGTGCTTACGATCGATGTCGTTCAGGAAATCCGCTCGGATCGCGCATTGCAAGCGCTTCGTGATCTCGCCAGTCCCAGAGCATTAGTGCTTCGTGATGGCGAGCCAAAACGTATCGCCGCTTGCGAGATCGTACCCGGTGATACCATTATTGTCAGCGAAGGCGATCGTGTTCCGGCGGATGCTGAACTAACCTCCTCATTCGGGCTTGCTGTAGATGAATCGCTTTTGAGCGGCGAATCTATGCCAGTCGAAAAATCAAAGGGAGGGATAGAAAGTGAACGAACGATCTTCAGCGGATCACTGATCGTCCGTGGCAATGGAGTCGCCGAGGTCACAAAGACAGGGGCAAGAACAGAGATCGGGAAAGTAGGTAGTGTCCTTGCTACATTACGATCTCAAAAAACACTATTAGAACGAGGCACTGCCGACTTGGTACGGCAGGCCGCGATAGCTGGCGGCATTGTATGCGTTCTCGTTATAGCGATTTACGGGCTTGCCCGTGGGAATTGGACACAAGCAAGCCTTTCTGGAATCGCTCTCGCCATTTCCCTTTTGCCAGAGGAATTTCCCGTAATACTTTCCGTATTCCTCGCATTGGGAGCACGCCGTCTCGCGGGCGCTGGCATGTTAGTACATCATATGCCCGCCGTTGAAGCGTTGGGTACGGTTACTGTACTGTGCGTTGACAAAACTGGCACTCTTACGATGAATGCCATGTCCCTTGCCTCCATTGCAACGGATGATAGGATCACACAGCTTGAAGGTCACGCTACAACGCTCAACGATCGTGACCTGCATTTGCTTGCCACCGCTCAATTCGCAACAAAGTTACCTGCCTGGGATCCGATGGATAAAGCTGTGCAAGAGGCAGCTCCGAAACTCGGCCTCCCCCCTCTTTCCACTGTGCCGATTGTCGAAGTACCCTTTTCCAGCGAATTACCGATAATGATAAATTGCTACGAACAGGATGGTGATTCGTTCGTGGCAATAAAGGGGATGCCCGAAGCTGTGCTCAAATTATGCCGAGTGTCGGGCGTTGAGGAGAGTAAGGTCTTGCAGCAAGTGACCCTCTTTGCAAGCGGTGGAATGCGTGTGCTTGCAGTAGCCGAGGCCAGGCCGTTCGAGCGTTCCAAACCGCCGGAAGAGCAAGACTTTTTCTTCCTCGGTCTTCTCGCGTTCCAGGATCCGATACGACCCGGCGTTCGAGCGGCTGTGCATCAATGTTACACTGCAGGAGTGCGGGTCATCATGATCACGGGCGATTATCCTATTACGGCGGCAAGCATCGCTAAAGAAGCAGGGATCAGAGATCCGGAACAAGTGCTCACCGGCCCCGACCTACGAACGCTTACAACGGAAGAGCTCGGGAGACGCCTTGAATCCGTGAATGTTTGTGCCCGGATCACACCCCTCGAAAAATTACGCATTGTCGAAGCATTAAAAGCTCGTGGAGAAATAGTCGCTATGACCGGCGATGGCGTAAACGATGCGCCCGCTCTGAAAGCTGCGCATATTGGCGTAGCAATGGGCGCTCGTGGAACAGACGTGGCACGCGAAGCGGCTTCTGTTATATTGACTAAAGACGATTTTCCATCGCTTGTTACAGCTATTCCTCTCGGCCGCCGAACGTACAACAATATCAAGAAGGCGATGTACTATGTACTTGCCATGCACGTGCCGATCGCCGGACTCTCCGTGTTGCCTTTAGTACTGGGACTTCCGATCATTTTTTATCCGATCCATATCGTTCTACTCGAACTCATTATCGATCCGATGTCATCGATCGTTTTTGAGGCGGATCCGGAAGATGAAGATGTCATGCAGCGCCCACCCCGAGACCCGCAGGCTCCATTGTTTACTCGGACCAATATTTGGGTTGTCCTTTTGCAAGGCGTAAGTATTTTCATCGTGGTTGCGGTCGTATATCTTGTTTCCTTTGGTCGCGCACACGACGAATTGGAATCCAGGACATTGGCCTTTGCCACGCTTTTATTGGCCAACCTTATTCTTGCGTTAGTAAATCGCTCCTGGACTCATACGCTCTTAGGAATGCTCCGAGTACGGAATAGAGCGCTATGGTGGTGTACACTCGGAGGATTAGCGCTATTACTGGCAATTACGTCCATCTCCCTTCTTTCCGCAGCCTTCCATTTCGGTCCCTTCCATATTCATGATTGGATCTTGAGCGGAGCCGCGGCTGCTGCAAGCCTTACCTGGTTCGAACTATTAAAAATCTCTAAGAAGACTCGCCTTTCAATTTAACTCCATATTCGAGATTTTGCATAAAATCGCGACAGTATTTCTTACTAAGACAGAAAATACTTTATAGTAAAAATCTGAAGTAGGAAGCTTGGTATGACCAATTCCTCGAAAAATGCACTGAAATAGTATAAAGTATACGCTACCCCTCGCTGGCATAACTTTTTTCCTTTTCTCTTGTCAAACGGTGGGTTATGAAAGTTCACCACACCGATAAAGACAGCAGTTTGACACAGTTTCTCACCATCAAACTGGACTTTGGGAGAGGAGAAAAAGTTATGACAACAACGGCACTCGAATTAGTTGAAAAAAAATCGGATAATACGCCACATACTACAGACGTCGTCGTTCCGTTTCACGCGCTTAGCATGAAGGACGTTCTTCTTGTTGGCGGAAAGAATGCCTCGTTAGGCGAGATGATGCAATCTCTTGCTCCTTTGGGTATTCGGATTCCCGACGGGTTCGCTATCACGACCAACGCATTCAGCGAATTCCTTGCCATGAACAATCTTGGTCCGCGTGTCCGCGATCTCCTCGCATCGTTAGACCATACTACCTTTGGCAACCTGCAGGAGATAGGAACGAATATCCGCAAAGAGATCATGCTTGGGCTTTTACCTCCTGCCGTCGAATCGGCAATTCTCCGATCCTATCATAGCCTTGTTGATAGTACGCCTAAGCTTACCGTAGCCGTACGAAGCAGCGCTACTTCCGAAGATCTTGCGACAGCCAGTTTTGCCGGCCAATTAGAATCGTATCTTAATATCAGCGGTGAGAAAGCGTTGCTCGAAGCAGTGCGAAAGTGCTTTGCTTCTCTTTATACCGACCGTGCGATAAAATATTGCGTGGATAACAATATCGATCACTCTAAGGTATTGGTATCGGTCGGCATTCAGAGAATGGTCCGCTCGGATAATGGCGCAGCCGGCGTCGCCTTTACGATCGATCCCGATACGGGATTCAAGAATGCGATGCTTGTTACCGGCTCGTGGGGATTAGGTGAGAACGTTGTACAGGGTATTGTTGAACCAGACGAGTTCGTGCTGTTTAAGCCATCGCTCAAGAACGGCAATCGTCCAGTAATTTCGCGTAAGCTTGGTGCAAAGGAGAAGGCGCTCGTTTATACCAATGGCATTAACACGAACATGCCAACTCCACCTGAACTTCGCGAACGCTTTGTACTGAGCGACCTCCAATTGGAAGAACTCGGCGAATGGATGCTGGACATCGAAGAGCATTACGGCTGCCCTATGGATATAGAATGGGCGCTGGATGGCCAGACCAATGAACTATGGATCGTTCAGGCCCGACCTGAGACGGTCCGATCGCAGGAAAAGAATGTTACCATTACTGAATACGAATTAAATGAAGAAGGTATCGTCTTAGCCCGAGGTACTGGCTTAGGGAATAAGATCGTCGTCGGTAACGCTCGTCTACTCTCCTCACCGAAACAAGGACACCTCCTCGAGGATGGTGAGATCCTGATCGCTGATCTTACCAGTCCGGATTGGGATCCGTTGCTGAAGCGCGCTCATGCGATTGTTACGAATAAAGGCGGGCGTACAAGTCATGCCGCGATCGTTGCCCGCGAATTAGGGACGCCGGCCATCGTAGGAGCTGAAAACGCAACCGAAACTATCAAGAATGGCGAAACCATAACGGTCGTTTGCGATGCAGGCGGTCACGGTACGGTCTATCGAGGTGCGCTTCGATATTCCGAAGCCAAGCGTGATGTCAGTAAGATCAAAATGCCTCGGACGAAACCGATGCTGATCCTTGCCGATCCGGATCAAGCGTTTCGTCTCTCCCTTTATCCCAACCAGGGTGTTGGGCTACTTCGTATCGAATTCATCATCTCGGAATACGTTCGTATTCATCCGATGGCGCTCGTCAATTTCGATCGCCTTAGCGATCTTGAAGCAAAGAAAGAAATAGAACGGATCACGCGCGGATACAAGAGTAAAGAGCGCTATTTTGTCGAGCGGTTGGCCGAAGGTGTGGCGACAATAGCGGCGGCGTTCTATCCCAAAGACGTGATCGTTCGCATGAGCGATTTCAAAACGAATGAATATGCCAACCTCATCGGAGGAGCGGAATTCGAACCCAACGAAGAAAACCCCATGCTGGGATTCCGTGGTGCGTCCCGATACAATCATCCGCGTTATCAAGCCGGATTTGCTCTCGAATGCCAGGCGATGCGGCTTGTACGCGAGGACATGGGACTTACCAATGTAAAGCTTATGATCCCCTTCTGCCGCACTATCGAAGAAGGCAAGAACGTCGTACGCACAATGAAGAAGTATGGGCTCAGCCAACACGACAATGACCTCGAAATTTATGTCATGGCCGAGATTCCAAGTAATGTAGTTTTGGCACGAGAATTTGCCGAGATATTCGACGGCTTCTCGATCGGTTCGAATGATCTGACACAACTCACACTCGGAATTGACCGCGATTCCGCCATCATAGGCAACCTCTTCGATGAGACGAACGAAGCAGCTAAAATGATGATCAGCTCGATGATCCGGCAAGCACGTGAGGCTCATCGTAAGATCGGATTATGCGGCCAGGCGCCGAGCGATTACCCAGAGTTCGCAGATTTCCTCGTTGCTAACCATATTGATAGCATCTCGTTCAATCCTGATGCTTTACTGCGTGGTATTGAAAACATCAATCGAGCAGAAGAGAGATATAGAACGCACTTCGACATTGCTTCCGAAGAAGCGCTTAAGGCTCACCTCGACCACGAAGCAGACTTTGATGCCGAGGAATAACCATGATCAACACGGAATGGCATACAGCGCATCGCATGCCTAAAAATCCAACAACTGGGCAACGGATCCATTGGCACATCGAACACGCGAAGCATTGTGATTGCAGGCCAATCCCTGAGAAGCTACTGCAAGAGATAAAAGAACAAAGAAAAACCTTACCCTCACCGAAAAGGAGTAAACGAATATGAGACGCTTTGATGGAAAAGTTGCGATCATTACAGGTGGTGCCGCTGGCATTGGTCGCAGTACAGCTCTTGCATTTGCTCGCGAGGGCGCAAGCGTCGGTATTCTTGACGTCCTTGACAAAGAAGGTGTGGAAACGGCTGCGTTGCTAAAAGCTGGTGGCGCTGAGGTGAAATTCCTGCATTGCAATGTCGCAGATGCACAAAATGTAAAAAGTGCCATCGATGAGATCGTCTCAACATTTGGCCGTTTGGATTATGCCTTTAATAATGCCGGTACGGAAGGCGTAAGCGCTCCTACTGCAGATTTTACAGAAGAGAATTGGGACCGCGTCATTGATATTAATTTAAAAGGCGTATGGCTTTCGATGAAATACGAAATTCCCTATATGCTGAAGCAAGGCGGAGGTTCTATTGTAAACAACTCTTCGGTGGCAGGCCTGGTCGGTTTCGCAGCTGGCGCTATCTATACTGCAAGCAAGCATGGAATGATCGGCTTGACCAAAGCCGCATCGTTGGATTATATCCGAAAAAATATTCGAATAAATGCTGTGTGCCCTGGCATTATTCACACAGCAATGATCGACCGTTATACGCACGGCTCGAAAGAATTGGAAAAACAATTGATCGTCGGTGAACCCATCGGTCGCATGGGCAAGCCGGAAGAAATCGCAGACGCTGTTTTATGGCTCTGTTCGGACGCAGCGTCCTTTGTGACTGGAATCGCATTACCCGTCGATGGTGGATGGGTAGCTATGTAAGAACTATGACAAACGCAACTTTAAACTCCGTGAGCGAGGACTCGCTCGATAGCATTTCACACACAACACCCCTTGTCGATGAACCTTCCGCTCAGGATCCTATCCTACTCGAGCGTGGCAAACATCCGTTAGAAGTATTCTTTCGACCGCAAACCGTCGCTGTCATTGGTGCCAGTGAACGGGAATCCAGCCCGGGTCGTACGATCTTCGAAAACCTGGCTCAGGAAAATTTCGGAGGCACCCTCTATGCGGTAAATCCGACACATAAGCAAGTATTTGGCTTCGATGCCTACTCTTCGATCACAGAAGTACCTGCGACCGTAGAACTCGCCATCATCGTCACTCCAGCGAAAACGGTGCCGGGGATCATCAGCGAATGCATAGCGGCCGGAGTTAAGGGAGCCGTTGTTATTTCAGCAGGCTTTCGGGAGCGGGGCGAAGAAGGGAAAGCGCTCGAGCAGGAGATCGCTAAGCGAATCAAGGGAACACAGCTTAGAGTCATTGGGCCGAACTGTTTGGGAGTAATGAATCCCGTTACAGGAATGAACGCCACCTTTGCGCGAAAGTTGGCACTGCCCGGTAGTGTCGGATTTATCAGCCAAAGCGGAGCTCTTTGTACTGCAATTCTTGATTGGAGCCTCGGAGAAGTTTTAGGATTTAGCTCTTTTATTTCCATCGGTTCCATGCTGGATGTCGGTTGGGGTGACCTTATCGACTACCTGGGCAGCGATCCCCATACAGAGTCGATCGTTATTTATATGGAGTCGATCGGCGATGCCCGCAGCTTTTTATCGGCAGCTCGCGAGGTTGCGCTTCGTAAGCCGATCATCGTTATTAAAGCGGGACGCACGGAAGCAGCGGCGCAGGCCGCCGCCTCCCATACCGGAGCTATGACGGGAAGCGATGACGTACTCGATGCTGCGTTCAAACGCGTTGGGGTACTTCGGGTTAACTCTGTGAGCGACCTCTTCCACATGGCGGAGGTCCTCGCGAAGCAGCCACGCCCCAAAGGCAAACGTCTTGCGATCGTTACGAACGCAGGTGGTCCGGGTGTTCTGGCAGCGGACGCCCTAATGGCGGGTGATGGCGAACTTGCAAAGCTCTCCCAGCCTACCATGGATAAATTGAATGAGCTTCTACCGCCACATTGGAGCCATGGTAACCCGATCGATGTACTTGCGGACGCAACCGAAGAGACTTACGAGCGTGCTCTTGAGCTTGCTGTTCGCGATCCCAATACGGACGGTGTTCTGGCGATCACCGCTCCCCTTGTTGCTGCTCGACCGCTTACCATGGCCAAGAGTATTGCAAAGTACGCGAAGCTTGGCAAGCCCGTAGTTGCCGCCTTTATGGGTGGCAGCGAAGTACACGACGCCGACGCACTTATGAGTCGCGGCGGAGTGCCAACGTTCGACTTTCCGGATCAGGCGGCGCGTATTTTCAACTATATGTGGAGATACAGCTATAATCTGCGTTCCCTCTATGAAACACCTTCCGATGTCCGAGTGGACCACTTATCTAATGATACCATCGGTAATGATAAGAGTGTTGCCGTATCGATCATTGAAAAGGCGCGAAAAACGAACCGTACGCTCCTCAATGAGTTTGAATCAAAACAATTATTAGCGGCCTATGGAATTCCGGTTGCGCAAACGATCGTAACCAAATCTCCGGAAGAGGCCATTACTGCAGCAAAGCAGATCGGGTATCCGGTTGTCGCAAAGCTTGTTTCGAAGACTATCACTCATAAATCGGACGTGGGCGGTGTGCAGCTCGACCTACGCTCCCCCGATGACGTTCGGCGAGCGTTCAATGAGATCAAAGAACGAGTACTTGTAGGTTTTAGCCCTGCTGATTTTGAAGGTGTTTCTATCCAGCCGATGATCCTTCGCGATGGATACGAACTTATTCTTGGCAGCAGTATCGACCCACAATTTGGTCCGGTACTTCTCTTCGGAGCCGGCGGAGTATTTGTAGAAGTGTTCAAAGATCGAGTACTGGGATTACCGCCACTTAATACGACGCTTGCACGCCGTATGATGGAGCAAACCCGTATTTGGAAGGCACTCGAAGGCGCCCGCGGTCGAAAAGGCGTCGATCGGGCAGCACTCGAAAAACTGCTCGTCGCATTTAGCCAGTTGGTCATTGAGCATCCTTCTATTAAGGAAATCGATATTAACCCGTTGCATGCTTCTGCAGAGGGACTCATCGCTCTGGATGCTCGAGTCGTGCTTCATCCTGTCACGGTTGAAGACTCAGAACTGCCAAAGCCGGCGATCAGGCCATATCCTACGCAATATGTGGAAGGCTGGAAATTGACCGACGGCGAAGAGGTGGTCATCCGACCGATACGCCCTGAAGACGAGCCGGCTATGGTCCGATTCCATCACACGCTAAGTGAGCGAAGCGTATACTACCGCTATGTACAACCGATCGAGCTAAGCCAGCGAACGGCACATGAGCGTCTTACGCGAATTTGCTTTATTGATTACGATCGTGAGATCGCCCTTGTGGCAGAAACGCAAACCTCGTCAGGACTAAAAGACATTCTGGGAGTCGGACGACTGCGCCATGTACGCCCAACATCTCAAGGTACTGCGTCCAGCGAAGCAGTATGCGCGGTCATTGTTAGCGATGCCTATCAAAATCAAGGGTTAGGCACAGAACTCTTGCGCAGGCTCCTTGATATTGCTAAAAAAGAAGGCATTCGAAAAATCCATGCACAGATGCTACCTGAGAATGAGGAGATCATTTCCATTGCGCTGAAGCAAGGATTCCACGTCGTGGAGCGCACAGAAAAAGATATCGTGCGAGCGGAATTGGATCTCGAGCTCTAAACCGAATTATAGCTCCGAAAATAAACTCCGCCAATTTGGCGGAGTTTTTTTATTGCAAAATTGGAATTTCTTCTGCTCACTTCTCTTCGGGGAGGTTTACCTTGCACTGTACCTTGGAGCAAGCTAAAGCATGCTCCACATCCTAAACGCTCTACAACCTCAATGTTCGAGTGCCCACACAACTATGTTCGTTCCGATCCGCAATCCTTCTAATCGCTTCTCTTCCGGATCACCATGGACCTCGGGGTCGTCCCAACCATCACTGGGATTGGTTTGATAGGTGTAAAAGACGCAGAGCCTGCCATTCGAGAATAGACCAAAACCTTGCGGAGGTTTACCATCATGCTCGTGAATCTTGGGAAGACCATGTGGAAAATCAAAATGGCAATGATAAATACCATGAGAGAATGGAAGCTCTTGTAGATCCTGCTCGGGAAATACTTTTTTTAACTCCCGGCGAATGGAAGTATCGAGACCATAGTCATCATCAACATAGAGAAATCCACCGGCATCACAGTAGGCTCGCAGCCGTTTTGCCTCGGTTTCCGAAAAACTGACATTACCATGCCCCGTCATAAAAAGGAATGGATAATTAAAAATGTCATCGGATGCAAGGTCAACCCACGTGTACTCCGGTGCGACATCGATATTCGTATTTTGGCGAACGAACCGGAGCAGATTCGGCTCTTCTGAGGGGCCATTATACCAGTCGCTCCCGCCAGCATATTTTAAGCGGGCAATGCGAAATTGCGAACCAGTTTTGTTTATCGTCGTTGGAAAGCCGGGAGCCGAGGAGCCAACCTCGCTCGGCTGAGCAAAAACGTCAACCGACAGCCCTGTAATAAACAGTGCCGTAATGGCAATTAATACGAATTTGGAAAATCGAGCGACCATGACCACAGAGGCTAACCCCGAGTGGAGCGTGGATAGTGCCATAGTCGAGCCTGACCGCATTGCTAATTATGAAGATTTCATTGGAAAACTAACTACTCGCCTTAGTACCGGATGGGCGGCGGCATTCTATGTGGCCTTTGGAATTCTAATCTATTGGCCAGTTCTTATTGGTAAGCGGTTCTTCTGGGAAGATTTCTTTATTCAAGAATACCCAATTCGAGAGTTTTGCTTTTACATGGTGCGCTTCCAGCACCAATTGCCTTTCTGGAATCCCTACTCGTGGGCGTGGTCGCCGTTGCTTTCGGATGCTCAAGCTGGCTTTTGGTATCCAGGCAACCTTATGGGAATCGCAGTGACGTGGTTACTCAGCCCTCACTCGATGCATCTTCCTGTGATCGTACCGGAAGTTTTCACTTTGCTTCATTTGCCGTTAGCAGCACTTGGTGTTTTTGTTTTGCTCAAAAACGAATTCCGTATTTCGCCATTGGCTGCTTTAGTAGCAGGGCTTACATGGGGTTTCGGGGTTCGAATGGTCGCCGAGCAAAATCACTCGATGCAGATCATTCAGCTTGCGCTGTTGCCGTGGGAGACGCTTCTTCTCATGCGATCCTGGCGCTCCTGGAGGCACGCGATCTGGCTCGGGTTAGTGTTCGGAATAAGCTTCCTCGCCGGCCAACCCCAGACGTTTCTTTATGTGGCGATCTTTTTATCGTCGTTTACGCTGGCCGAAGTATTACGACGTCGTAACACGGGCCACAGTGTATCGCAACCAGCAGTGAATCTAACTCTTGCGATGGTAATAGCACTTGGCATTGCTTGCATTCAGCTTTTACCGAGCATGGAGTTGGTTGGTTTATCAGCTCGAAAGCATATGGATTTCGGGGAGGCCTCGACAGGCGGTCTTCACCTTGGCCATATCATAAATATGTTTGTCCCGAAGTATTACGGAGAATACCCCGGCTTCAATATTCCGTTCAGCGATATAGTAAACGACCATTTCTGGTATTGGGAAGCAACGTTTTATTGGGGCGCCTTATCTGAAATTCTTGCGCTCTTAGCTATCGTGAGGCGATGGCGAACACGCAACAGGTTAGAGCCAGTATCCCAATTCCTTACGTTCTTCTTAGTATTTTCGGTATTGGCTCTTGCGTATGGGATGGGTAAGAACCTATATTTTCAATGGCCATTCTGGCGCTATCTCCCGTTTTTCGATTCGATTCGCGCTCCGAATCGGATGGTCTGGTTTGTCTGGTTTTTAGGTTCGATCATGACCGGTATCGGATTAAACGATCTGCTACATTTTCCGGACCTACTTACGAAACATAAGAAATTTTTTCTTTGGACTGGCGCCTTGTTCGTTCTTGCAAATGTACTTGCTATCACTGGAGTAATAGATTACCTTTTTAAGCCACACATTTTGCGACACGGACTTCTAACCTTTCTTCTTCCCTCGCTTGTAATTAGCTTATGTGTATTCTATTATCTCTTTCTGGGCACTAAGAATAAAATTGCTCGTCAACGGATTTTTTTATTCGGCGCACTTCTCATTTGCATAGACCTCTATTACAATGATTTTACCTGGCATCGTAATACTGTAAATCGTGAGAATATTGTAGCTGAAGATTCAAGCAGTACGATCGTGCAACAATTCAGGCAACTGCATGCAGATCGCTCAAAGTTGCTTCTGTTGTATAAAGGAGAGACTCGCGGCCAGAAGGCTAATCTCGGCATGTTCATACGGCTACCGATCGAATATGCGAATAATGACACCGACCTAAGTGACATCAATCCCTTACGCCTTTCTCCTTGTATCCCTTCTATAAAGGATAGTAATAAGCGAATGGCGCTAATGGGTGTTTCAACCGCTCGAGCTGCAGGTACTTCAAAAGAATACTCGAATGCACTCCCCTTCTTGATGCTTTACCATGATTGGCGAGTAGCCCATGATAAAGAAGCAGAAACGATTCTGAATGACTCAATTTTTGATTTTCGTAAGACGGTCATTCTCGAGGAGAAACCCCAACTTGCCCATGGCCAAGCAAATAGTAACGACTCAACTCAGTTGCTTGCTTATTCTGAAAATTACCTTAAAGCGCATGTTAGCTCGGCCCAACCTTCGATCCTCTTAGTCAACGACCTTTACTATCCCGCATGGGAAGCAACCGTGGATGGAAAAGAGGTAAAGATCCTTAAGGCATTTGAAAGCTTACGAGCAATCCCTCTTCCTCCGGGAAGTCACCTCGTAGAAATGCGCTATGACGATGCGGCATTCAATACGGGCTGGAAGATCACTCTTGGAACGCTTGTGCTTTCTATCCTCACACTTATTGTGACAAGAAAGCAGAAAGGCCCCGATTTCTCGGAGCCCCTCCGGGTCTAAAGTAAGGTGAGATGGAGCACTCAAAGATGCTCCGCTTACTTATAGATACTCGCGGATTGATCCGCGGTTCCGAAATCTAAACCAACTCCCCTTAGTAATTTGTGCCGTGAAAGAATGGGAGTGCTTTAAGGGCTGCTAAAACAAATGAACTGGCCATAGTAGCCACCAATTGTGATGTCGCAAATCTTCCTAACTTGATAGATTTAACGATCGACTGATGGTAGGCTTGCGCATATAATCCCAAATTGATCGCAAGTGCAAAAGCTGCGATCGATTCATACGAATTTATCGGCAGATGGAATATCCATATTCCAAGTGCAATTCCTGCAGCAATGCCCAAAATACTGGCAACGCCTCCAACCAGATTTCGAGGAAGGGTCGAAAATTCTTCGTTGAAAGCAGTTCGAACAGCCGTTGAACTTACAGCTCCATCGTCACCAGTTGTTTTTTCACCTGGGAGATATGCCATGTAATATTGATCTCTTTAGGACACGCTTCGACGCAATTGAAGATGGTGTGACAGCGCCAAACACCGTCCTGTGAATCCATTGCAGCCATATGATCTTCCGGTGCCTCATCGCGCGAATCGAACGCGAAGCGGAAACCACGAAGAATGGCTGCGGGTCCAAGGTAATTCTCGTTGGACCACAACGACGGACAGCTTGTCGTGCAGCATGCACACATGATGCACTTCGTCGGCTCCATTAGCAGCTCCGCATCTTCCGGCGACTGCAACCGCTCCATTTGCGGCGGCGGCTCGTGTGTAATGAGATACGGCTTGATCATCTCGTACTTACGGAAGAAGTCGGATTGATCGACCGTAAGGTCCTTGATGATCGGTAGGAACGGCAATGGCTCGATGACGATCGGCTTGCTCGTATTGATATCCTTCAAAAGGACCGCACACGCCAAACCATTTTTTCCATTGATACGAACTCCATCTGAGCCGCACATGCCGTGCGCGCAGGAGCGGCGGAACGTCAACGTGCCGTCAATCTTCCATTTAATTTCATGGAGAGCATCGAGGACGCGGAACGTCGGGTCGAGATCAGTTAAGGTATAATCCTTGAAGTATGGCTTTGCATCTTTCTCAGGATTGTAACGCTGAATGCGGAAGGTTGCAGTCATGCAGGTATAACATCGATCGTTCTCCGAAAGTCCCGGATTCCGGTCTGTCATCCTGAGCTCTTATTCGTGCATGTCATCCTGAGCGAAGTTTGAAGCGACTCCTTAATTAATAATTACGAATTAAGAATTAATAGTTATTGGTGTACTGGCGATCTCCGGATCGCCAGTTGCGTTTTTGCGCCCAACTCCTACCTCTTACTTTTTACTTCTTACCTGGCCTTAAAAGTCCCATCGCATAGTACACTACAACAGGACTCGATCAATTTCCAACGAACGACGGCCACCTGTGGGGAGCCCCGGGGTGGTGGGCCGGTGCATTACGGTCTCCTTGTCAGGACTTCGTAACGCACGAAAAAGAAGCGACGATCTATCTTCTAAACGGGAGGGATCACGCGTAACTCTAATCTCTAGATGTCTGTACTGACAGAGGCGTGTATCACCAGGTAGGATCGGGACCGCTTAGTTGTCTGGCAACTAACTTTCTCAAGCACACATACCGAGCAACGAAATAATAAAACATAGAATAATGTCAAAAAGTTCCCAAAAATAGGCAATATTTTGACAAATTATATAGTTTAATGGGGATGTCTAGCGAGAGCCCTATCCTAGCTTGCCAAAGGATGCTCGACTTACGCGCTGTGGCTCGTGTACCGGTGATCTCTGATCGCCGTTCGCGGGGACGAGTATACTCCAGCATTGTGGCACCCCACCGGATCTCGCGATCAGAGATCGCGAGTACACCTTTGTAGCAACCCCCGATTATTCGCGCACCATTGGTGCGCTCAATACCGGGGGCTACAAATATTTCGATGCTCTGGGGCTTTCCGTTGGCAGTTACACCCGCTCGACCACCGGTACGTGAACTTGCACCGGTTCGAGGCCGCCTTTTCGCAGGGAGTGCACGCGATTGGGGCTCTCTAGTATAAGACCGGGCTTAACACGCTTTTGAAATTCTTCGCGGAAACGTTCGACGGTAAACCGAACCGGCCACGCCGCCGCTTCGCCTAAGGCGCAGATCGTTCGTCCTTCGATATTGAACGCCACATCATGTAATAGGTCAATGTCGCTTTCCATTGCTTCGCCAGCGTCGAACCGCTTGAGCAGTTTGAGCAGCCACCCGGTCCCTTCACGGCATGGGGTACACTGTCCGCACGATTCATGCCAGTAAAACTTTGCGATGCGGGTAAGCACATGAATGATGTCGGTGTCTTCATCCATCACCATGATTCCGCCCGTACCGATGGCCGAACCGGCTGCTTTCAAATTCTCCGCGTCCATTTTAACGCCTTCGAGCTGATCGCCACGAAGCGGTGGCATCGATGAACCACCCGGAATCACGAGCTTGATCTTCTTGCCATTCGGTACACCACCTGCGTGGATATTTATAATATCGAGCAGAGGTGTGCCCGTCGGAAGTTCGTAGACTCCCGGCTTATTAACGTGACCGCTTACACCAAACAGCAGCGTACCCGGATGCTTGGGATCGCCGATCTTAGAATAGGCTTCACCACCCATTTTAAGAATAGGCGGTACGCTCGTCATCGTTTCGATATTATTGATCGTCGTTGGGCAACCCCAAAGGCCTGAGTTAGCTGGAAACGGTGGCTTAAACCGTGGATAACCGCGCTGCCCTTCCAGCGAATTCATCATGGAGGTTTCCTCACCTACGATGTAAGCGCCGGCACCTTTGTGAACGGTGATCTCAACGGAGAACTCGACGCCTTCGCCAGATGGCTTGAACATCTCTTTCATGCGGGAGCCGATAAACCCACGCGAGTAAGCTTCGGCAACCGCTTTCTCCACCATCTTCACCCAATGTGCGTACTCACCGCGAATGTAGATGTAGGCATGATCGATTTGCATCGCATAGGACGCGATGAGAATGCCTTCGATCATTTGGTGCGGATTGAACTCGAAGATCTGACGATCCTTGAACGAGCCCGGCTCGGATTCATCGCCATTGATGAGAAGATATTTCTTCTTCTCTTTCCCCTTCGGCATAAAACTCCATTTGAGGCCGGTTGGGAAGGCAGCACCGCCGCGGCCGCGAAGTCCTGACTTTTTGACTTCGTCGATCACAGCCGCCGGCGCCATCGAAAATGCTTTGCCGATCGCATCTTTGTAGCCGCCATTAGCGATATAGGTATCGATATTTCGCAAACCGGGAATATCCGGTAATACTAATTTGGGAGTGTCCGCCATCGAGTTATTATCTCACTAAATACATTCGTTTGGTCAACTTGCTCTTTGCACCGTCCTCATCGGACGTGAATTCGAGCACATAGGTATACTGCCCATTCGGAAAGCTCGAACCATCGAAACGAGCCGGGTATTCACCCGAGGTCTTTTTCTCATTGACGATCGTTGCCACCTCTTGCCCCAGTGCATTAAATACCCGGATAAGCACATGACCAGAAACAGGAATACTGTACCGGATCTCTGTTGAGGCACTGAACGGGTTTGGATAGTTCTGACGTAATTCCGGTGATTCTCCCGATGCCGCAAAAACGAGATGAGCAACTCCCGCTGCGAGCACTGTTGATAGCGCCAGCAAGAAAATCCGGGATTTTCTTCGGGAGATCAGCTCCATACTTATTTATTCGCAGCTTCGGAAAGCTCCGGCATCTGCTGTACGAATTTCGGAGTCGGGATATTGCCGTTAGCCACGACCTGATCGATCACCTCGTTCGCCTCTTGCGTTGATATCTTTTCGAAGAAGGTCTCATTAATGGCCATCATCGGTGCTCCACCGCAGGCACCCATGCATTCGACCTCTTCGATCGAGAACATCCCATCCGGAGTACGCTCCATATTTTGTACTCCGAGCCGCTGTTTCATATCAGCGAGTAGTTCTTCGCCGCCACAGAGCATGCAACTCACATTCGTACAAACCTGAACGTGGAATTTGCCCATTGGCTTTTCGAAGAACATCGTATAAAAGCTTACGACGCCTCGAACATGGCTCTTGGGCACCTGGCATACGGCCGCGGCCTCTTCCATTGCTTCATCGTCGAGCCAGCCACGTTTGTCTTGAAGGCGCCAGAGCACGGGGAGGAGATATGCCGCCGGCGAAGGATATCGTTTCTGCAGTTCGCTAATTTCCTGGAGTTCTGCGTCCGAAAAAATTGCCATGAGTCGCTTGGGTAGAAAATGCCGGGTGGTAAACAGATATTTTTAGGGTGTGGCTCCGCTAATATTAATGTAGAATGATGGCTTTTTGAAGAGTGCTGTTCCCCGCTTCGTCGGTGAGCATGATCCAATAATTTCCTGAAGGAAGTCCGTCGGTGGGGATCGAAATATCCTGCAAGCCATCTTGTATCACTGCCGTTTGCCTTCGTACCTCAACACCTAAATTATCATGAAGTACAAGGGTTACAGCGCTCTGAGCATACCCTAATATGTAACAATGCAATGTACCAATGGTCGGATTTGGTACTACCAGTTGAATACTAAATTCTTTCACTCCTAAATTTGAACCGCTCGGCCATTTGACGGGTAGTTCATAAAAAGCCGTTCCAAAAATAGTGTCGCCGGAAGCAGAGATCGTTGCGATCGGTGCCCGATCGGCAGTCGGGACTGCGTCGTAGGTTACGCGCCAATCGTGGCCGCGAGTAATCGAATCATTAATAAGGCCGATCTGGACACGTGTAGAATCGGACTGTGAAATTCTCTGCCATATTTGGGAAGTATCGAGCATAACGCCATCTTTATGGATCGCGAAATATTGCACCGGCTGCATCATGCGAATTTTTGTCGGCGATCCAGCCCTATTCCATTGCAAAGAGAAGCAGTAGCGACCACGGATGCTGCCATCCAAGATCGAATCAACATATAAAACGGTATCCGGCATTAACGGCGGATAGAGCGTTGTCTGCGAAATATTATATCGCTGACTTAATATCGCCTCAGCGAACATTCGCCCGACGGCCCACAGGGTTGCATCGGTATAATGCAGGCCATCACCAATAGACCTGCCCAGGGCGGTACCAACGAGTGTACTGGGAGGTAATACTCGCTGGGCCTCCCGGACAACAGGCCAACTGGCATCACTTTTTAACGTTGTTCCACCGATCTGTAAATGAAAGACAGCGATGGAGTCGGTCAGATCTTGTTTTAAACCATAGATCAGCCTGCTAAAGGCAACCCGGTACATATTCGGCGTTGGCAAGAACGCTGCATCCGCCTCACCTTGTATCCAGCACAAGCACTCGAGTTCACCACCCGCATGGCGAAAACGGCGAAGTGCATTCCCATAAAGGCTGCTATCTTCCGGATCGTCAGGATTGCGAAACCACTGGCCGTTCACACTGGATTCTGTCAAGCCGGTCGACCCTATCGCCGTATTGACAATTCCAATGGGTAACGTGTCGTGGATCGAAGCGTAGAGCATGTTCGACATAACGATCCACGGCCCGCCGGCCATGTTGCCGGTCGGCTCTTTTGCCGGTTCCCAGCCTCGGTCATTTCGAAGCATACGAATATCTCCGTTTGCTCCTTCGATCATCGACCATGTATACCCTTGGGCATTCGATTGCCCCGCGATACCGATCACATGTCCCGGTGTAAGGCCGGGTATTATCCCTCCAGTATCCGTTGCGCTTTGACCCGTCCTCCAATAGATCGAATAATTTCGAAGATTGCGCGGTACCGTTAGAAGCGTGTCGACCGTATCACGAATAACAGAGACGTTAGTCCATCCTGATTGAAGGCTCGATGTGTCGATATCCGAACTGAGCTTAAAACTGAACGTCGAGAATCCAATGACTTTTACTTTCAGCCGAAGGTCGGCATGATCGCCTCGGACCTGGAGTATTCCTTGCGGCAGCGGAGAAATGAATGTGACCTGCGCCCGGACTGGAGGCGCAAAAATCAGCATAATCAAAAGGACACGCCACGATCGCATTTCGCAAATTTACGGCAGGATTCCTATCCAGAGAACAATAGCACGGTTACAGGCGCCCTTTCGTTAAGTCCATTTAATGCCGTTTTCCGACCTTGATTTTTCGATGATGCAGCAGGCCATCGCCCTTGCGCGGCAAGGAATGGGCCGAGTGAGCCCTAATCCGCTGGTGGGGTGCATCATTACGAACGAGAAAGACGAAATTATTGGTGAAGGAGCGCATCTCGACTTTGGCGGCCCACACGCGGAGCCTAACGCAATTAAGGATGCAGAATCGAAGGGATATTCTGTCGAGGGCGCGACCGTGTATGTTACGCTCGAACCTCACAGCCATCAGGGAAAGACGCCGCCCTGTTCGAAATTATTAGTCGAGAAAAAGATCAGGCGTTGTGTAATTGCTACGGAAGACCCCAATCCAAAAGTAAATGGTAACGGCATTCGGGACCTTCGAGAAGCAGGTATTGAAGTCGAGATCGGACTCTTAAAAGAAGAGGCCGAAGAGCAAAATCGATTCTTTATCAAGCATGTCACGACCGGTCTTCCATACGTTACTTTAAAGGTTGCTTCTTCCCTGGATGGCCGGAGTGCACTCGCGTCCGGAGAATCGAAATGGATCACGTCGGAAGCGTCTCGGACCATCGTCCATCAAATGCGTGCAGAGCATGATGCGGTGCTGGTCGGTACTCGAACTGCAGCAGTAGACGATCCATCTCTCACGGTGCGACATATCGAAGGACGGCATCCAACGCGGATCGTTCTCGATCCGCTTCTGGAGTTATCACCTCATCTCACAGTTTTTACCGATGATATAGCACCGACCATTGTGATCACGTCTCACGGCGCCCTTGACCGTGAACGAAAAAAAAGCGATGATCTCGCTAAACGCGGAATTGAAATAATTGCGGTGGACTCTAGTAACGATCGACTTGACTTGCGAGGTATGTTAAAAGAACTTGGGAAGCGGGCTATTACCAGTGTTTTGGCAGAAGCCGGACCAACACTGGCTGCCAGCTTCGTTCAAGAGCGATTATTTGATGAGCTTGCCATATTCTATGGGCCACTCTTGCTCGGTGCTGATGCGCGTGCAACGTTCGGTCCGCTCGAGCTTTCGAACCTCGATGGTGCTTCTAGGCTGCAGATAAAAGAATTGCGCAGCATCGAGCACTCTCAGGATTTCCTCATTCGGTTGCGGCCATAGTTACGGTGGTATTTTTGTATTTTCTCTACCATAAGAATCCATGCTAATTTCAATGACCGGCTTTGGCCGGGGTGAGACCGCCCGAACGCTGGAGAACGGCGCCACGATCACCGTGACAGCCGAAGTTCGAAGCGTTAATTCCAGATTTATCGAAATTGCCATCCGTTTGCCTCGTACGATGGCCGAACGAGAATTGGAGTGTCGCGAGCTTATTCGCAAGCGGCTCGAACGCGGCAAAATATCGGTCAATATTTCGATCGACCGGCAGGGCGCGGAAACCACTCCTCTTTCCCTGAACGAACCCCTTGCTAAAGCATATTTCAATCTTCTCGATCGCTTACGCACAACGACCGGCCTAACAGCCGAAATCCAGTTGCGTGATCTAACCTCCTTTGGCGACATCTTCACGGCAGAAGACCGGGCATCGGACGCAACGACGATCGAATGGGAGTTAGCACAAAAAGCACTCAATGAAGCGGTCGATCAACTCAATGCTATGCGAGCCTCGGAAGGTGGAGAGCTCGAACGAGACCTTCGGTCACGTATTGCATTAATGGAAGAGCGAACGAATGAGATCGAACGCTCCAATAGTACAACTGCAAAAGAAGAATATGAAAAGTTGAAACAGCGTGTCGTCGAATTAGTCAATGATGTACAGGTATTGAACGATCAACGCCTCGAGCTCGAGATCGCACTTATTGCTGAGCGTCTTGATATTACGGAAGAGATCGTGCGGTTTCGCTCTCACGTAAAGTTCTTCCTCGAAGCGATGGCTGCGCCTGAAGCAGCCGGGCGAAAACTGAATTTTATTCTCCAGGAAATGAATCGTGAAGTCAATACGATCGGCTCGAAGACGAATTCAGCTCAGGTGGCACATCATGTGGTCTTTATCAAGCAGGAACTCGAAAAAATGAGAGAGCAGGTACAGAATATCGAATGACCGCATTGCTCCTTATCGTCAGCCTCTTTCTGCATTCTGCCAGGCCAGCAGACCAGTACTCTGTTTGGAAGACTTTCGCAGTTACGCGTGCGGATGATTCCATTTTTGCCGCGCGTATTGCTGAAGCTCATGCAGAACATCTGGAACAATTACCGATCGGCGAGCGGATCGTCGCGATGGGCAAGCTATTTCTGGGTACACCGTATGTTGCCGGGACGCTGGATACCAATGCGAATGCCGAAAACCTTATTGTCGATCTTCGAGGGCTGGACTGCGTGACGTTCTACGAAAACACCTTAGCTCTCGCTCGCATTATTCGGAAATATTCTTCTCCCACCGTGGCAGACTATGAGCGAGAACTTGTCTTCCTGCGCTATCGCAATGGCAAAATGGCGGGCTATCATTCTCGGTTACATTATACGATCGATTACTTTTATAATAATCAGCAAAAAGGAGTATTTCGGATCGTTACTAAAGATGCAGGTGGCCAGTATGCCAAATACGATGACCGGGCGATCAATTTTATGACATCGCATCGAGCTTCGTATAAGCAACTTGCTACCAACAATGCAGAATACGCCGCCTTGCTCGAGATCGAGAATGACATCCATGCTCGCAAAGGATTTTATTACATTCCTAAAGGGGATATTCCCAAAATAGAACAGAATATTTCAACGGGAGACATCCTCGGTATAACCACCAATATTCCTGGCCTCGATTGTTCGCATACAGGGATCGCCGTCCGAATGCCGGATGGGCGGATACATTTTATGCATGCATCAAGTTTAAAAGGTAATGTAATAATTAGTGAGGAACCGCTCGCTGACTACCTGACACACAGCAGTCATCAAACTGGCATTATCATCGCCCGTCCGCTTGAAGTAAAATAGAATATGGTCACAAAAATAGAAGTTGAAAAAGTCGCCACCCTTGCGAAGCTCGAGTTTTCGGAATCGGAATTGGAGGCTCTGACCGGCGAATTGAATAACGTGCTCGGCTATATCGACCAACTGACTGAACTCGATGTCTCGAGCGTGGCTCCGCTCGAGAACATGAACGAAGCGGTCGAACAGTCGGCGCTACGGAAGGATGAAGTGCGGCCTTCTTTGAAGGTGACCGAAGCACTTAAAAATGCGCCGAAGGCTGCCGATAACTACTTCCTCGTCCCGAAGGTATTAGCCCAGGAAGTAAAGACGTATGTCGAGCAGGATATCGTTGGCGACGAAGAAGAGGAATTGCTTTAATAATGTCGTCGGCAATCGATCGCGCGGTCCCAATGCTGGACCATGACGTCCTGCTCTTCCTCTGTCAGCGATAACAGTGAAAGCGGCAGATGCTGCTGCCACGCGGCTTCAAGATCTCCTAACGTACCGCCGAAGAATGTCCGGAATGTATCGTTCGTGATCGCGTAATCGCTCTTGGAAAATGTCGATACCCGATCGTCACTGAACGTATCGCCAAGATACAAGATAAAAGCACCGGCAAGAATAATGTGGTGGGCATTGCTATGATGAGCCATGTTCCAGATCGAGACCAACGTTTCTTTATTCGACCGGTATAAATGGCTGGCGATAACATCGGCTTCTGCACCGTAGAAGGGAAAAACTTCGGGCTGCGTCGAAAGCCGCTCACTCAAAAAGATCGCAAATCCGTCTTCCAGAAGAGCCCAACCCGGTGTGCGCCCATAATGTCGCGAATAGCGAGCGATACGCATACCATGCGTTAGCAACTCTACTAACTCTGCTTGTACGTTCTGGGATGAACTCTCAACCAGATAGATCGCCCGTTCTTCCAAATTAAAGTGAGGCCGAACCGTTCTTCCCAGCAGCGCCGGTTGACGTTGGTCGATAGCATATACCTGCAAGCGATCGGGAAAGGACTCATGTGTGAAATGAAAGATAAGGCTATAGGCTATCTCGAGTGATTCCAGCAGATTAAAAGCGCGCTTCTCTGAAAAAGAGATGCGATCATATAAAAGCTCAAAATGCGAACTCAGTTGATGCCCCCACTGAATGCGCGCGCGCAATTCCTGATCGCTAATCGGAAGTTGTGGCTTCGTCGTAATGACTCTCGACGGACGTTCACTATGCGCCGATCCTAATGCCGCAGATAATGGTCCTGTGGCAAGCGGGTCCGAGCCATTGGGCTCATACATTCTCTGGTCTCTCTCAATCACCATCGGCATGGGCAGCCTTTCTATTGACGGGCTATCGGTAGCCCATTATATAGATAAAATATAATCGAAAATGATTCCGAAATCACAAAATTCATAATATTGCCGATTTCTGCTCATATTCGAGGATTTATTGGCAACAGGAGCCTCCAGTATTATAAGTTAAGGAATGGAGTCTCGGAATCCATGTTCTTGGCATCGGAATGCGAAAAGAAGCACAACCGGATTTCTTTGGTCGAACACGAGATGAGCTCGTAGAACTGCTGCACTCGGAGTGCGGCGTTTCCGAGCGGTTCCGCGCCGATCAACTCTATGAATGGCTCTATGCCCGGCGTATTACTTCTTTTCAGGAAATGACCAATCTTCCTCGATCGCTGCAACACACATTGCAGGAGAAGTTTAGTATTCCCAAACTCGAGGTCAGGCATGTCTCCAGGAGCGCGGACGGTACAAAGAAATTCTTATTCGCTCTTGAAGATGGTCGCTCGATCGAGACGGTGCTTATTCCAAGCGAGATGCGAGATG